>ERZ795048.402-NODE-402-length-46141-cov-5.929046_pt1 | contig 46141 bp, 42 predicted proteins | sample MGYA00375132_ERZ795048 | MGnify/ENA primary metagenome ERZ795048 (study PRJEB30177, sample SAMN05720225) | activated sludge metagenome | isolation source: Anaerobic digester | place: Hong Kong | collected 2014-12-17 ...
GGTAGAGCAGCTGATTTGTAATCAGCAGGTCGGGGGTTCGAATCCGTCCACCAGCTCCACTGTTCCGACATGGAAATTTGGATATATGGGAGTGTACCCAAGTGGCTAAAGGGGGCAGACTGTAAATCTGTTGTCTAACGACTACGGTGGTTCGAACCCACCCGCTCCCACCAGAGAAAACCCTCAAGGACCCTTGGTTTTAATCAGGTTCTTGGGGGATTTCCATATCTCCGCCTATGTCGATCGGAACGATAAATCCGCATGAGCATGAAGAACGGCTCGGTACTCGAATTTGTTGAGCACGGCGCGCGTTTTTTTGGGAAGAAAAAATCGCCGTCTGCGAAGATGAGCAGGATGCCGGGGGATTTATTATAAAAATGATTATATATATTATCTAATTAAGAGAAACCCACGGGGATAATTTTCTATAAAACAGAGAAAAATATGGAATGGGCTTGTTTTTTCAGCGGAAAATGATACTATTATACTGTTCTTTTATCTTTTAACAAATGGAGCGAAGAAACATGAAGCCCCGAAGTTCTGTCATGAGAACCGAATCCTGTAGTTTATCCGCGGTGCGCAACAGCTACTACGGGAAGGGCAGCTACAACCATAAGCATACACCGACAAGATAAGAGCACCATTTTGGCGCTCTTTTTTCTTTTTTTGAACGGAAAGGGTGATGGACATGCACGATTTCTATGAGAGCCCGCTGGAACATCGCTACGCAGGCGAGGAGATGCAGCGGAACTTCTCGGATCAGAAGAAATTCTCCACTTGGCGCCGGCTCTGGCTCGCGCTTGCGGAGTCGGAGCAGACGCTCGACCTCCCGATCACGGACCTTCAGTTGGATGAGATGCGCGCTCACCTCGACGACATCAATTTTGAGGATGCCGAGGCGATTGAAGCCGAGATCCGCCACGATGTGATGAGCCATGTTCAGGCTTTCGGAATGCAGTGTCCGGAGGCAAAACCGATCCTTCACCTCGGCGCCACTTCCTGCTATGTGGGAGATAACGCCGATCTCATTGTCATGCGCGACGGGTTGGAGATCTTGAAGAAAAAGCTCGTCAACGTCGTCGCTCTGCTCTCAGATTTTGCCGAGAAGGAAAAGGATCTGCCGTGCCTCGCCTATACGCATTGCCAGCCCGCTCAGCTCACGACGGTCGGCAAACGCGCGTGTCTCTGGGCGCAGGATTTTGCCGAAGATTACGAAGCGATCGGCGAGGCCATTGGAAAGATGAAGCTGCGCGGCGCCAAAGGTACAACCGGCACGCAGGCCTCTTTTCTCGAGCTGTTCGGCGGAGATGAGTGTAAAGTAAAATACCTTGACAGCATGATTGCCAAGAAGATGGGCTTTGAAAAAACCTTCTCGGTCACCGGGCAGACCTATCCGCGGAAGCAGGATTATCGGATTCTGACCGCGGTCGCCGGAATCGCGCAGAGCGCACACAAATTCACAAACGACATCCGTCTGCTGCAGAGCTTCGGCGAGATCTGCGAACCTTTCGGCGGCAAACAGGTCGGTTCCTCCGCCATGGCCTATAAACAAAATCCGATGCGCAGCGAGCGATGCGCTGGCCTCAGCCGGTATCTGACGAATCTGGTGCTGAATCCGGCCGAGACCGCCTCCGAGCAGTGGTTCGAGCGGACGCTCGACGATTCCGCCAACCGCCGCCTTGCCATCTCCGAGAGCTTCCTCACGGCCGACGGCATCCTCAATTTGGTGGCCAACATCGCCGGCGGGCTCCGCGTATTTCCGAAGGTCATCGCGGTTCGAGTACGCCGGGAACTGCCGTTTATGGCGACGGAAAATATCCTGATGGATGCGGTGAAAAAAGGCGGCGACCGTCAGGAACTCCATGAGGCGATCCGCGAGTATTCGATGGAAGCATTCCGCAGAATCCGGGAGGAGGGCGAGGAAAACAACCTGCTCGACGTCCTTGCCGCGGACGGCCGTTTCGGTCTCGACGAGGAGAGCCTCAAAGCCAACCTGATTCCGGAGAGATACACCGGTCTCGCGGCGAAACAGACCGAGGACTATGTGGCGGAACTGCGCGAGACGATCATCGAACCGAACAGAGAACTGCTCGGCATGAAAGACGAAGTGAAACTGTAAAAAACCATAGGAAAGATTGTCCTATACTTCCGTGAAACCGGGGGCAATCTCCGGACACAAAAAGATTTTGCGCCGGGCGGTCATTGGAAATTAAAGACGGGATCAAGCCGGAAACATGCAAAAGAAGATATTTTTTCTTTTTCTACAAGGAAGAGGGCATTTCATGCGGCAAGGCCGCAAAAGATGATTTTTCAGGTAAACCGGAGACCATCCGCAGACAAAGACGGTCCCCACAAAAATATATTGCAAAGGAAGAAAATTATGGTACACGCAATCGTTGGAGCTAACTGGGGAGACGAAGGCAAAGGCAAGATCACAGACATGTTCGCACAGGATGCGGACGTCGTTGCAAGATTCCAGGGCGGTGCGAACGCCGGCCATACGATCATCACCGATAAAGGGAAGGTCGTTCTGCATATTCTTCCTTCCGGTTCCTGTTACGAAAAAACGGAAAATCTCGTCGGGAACGGCGTCGCGCTCGATGTCCATAAATTCCAGAAGGAGATCAAAACCGTCCGCGCCGCGGGATTCAACCCGAAAGTTCTCGTTTCAAACCGCGCACAGATTCTTATGCCGTATCATGTCGATTTCGACAAGTGGGAAGAGGAGCGCCTCGGTGCCAGATCCTACGGCTCCACCAAATCCGGCATCGCGCCGTTCTATTCCGATAAATACGCCAAAATCGGCATCACGGTCGATTCGCTCTACTACCGGGATTTTCTCAGAGACAGAGTCTCCGGGATTCTGGATCTCAAAAACCAGATCGCGCAGGCCGTCTATCACAAAGAACCCTACGATCTCGACCGGATCATGGATGAGCTGGCCGAATATGCCGAAATCATGAAGCCGTATGTCTGCGACTCCGTCCGCTTCATGCAGGATGCCGTCCGCGACGGCAAGAACATTTTGCTTGAGGGTCAGCTCGGATCGCTCCGCGACCCGGACTTCGGCATCTATCCGATGTCCACCTCCTCCAACACCATCTCCGGATATGGCGCGGTCGGCGCCTCGGTTCCTTCCTCCGCGATCACCCGGGTCACCGCCGTCGTGAAGGCCTATTCCAGCGCGGTCGGCGCCGGCCCGTTTGTCAGCGAGATCTTCGGCGACGAGGCGAGCGAGCTGCGTGAACGCGGCGGCGACAAGGGCGAGTACGGCGCCACCACCGGCCGTCCGCGCCGCATGGGTTGGTTCGACTGCGTGGCCTCCCGCTACGGATGCTTGGTGCAGGGCGCTATGGATGTCGCCTTCACGGTTGTGGATGCGCTGGGCTATCTCGACGAGATCCCGGTCTGCGTCGGCTATGAATATAAAGGCGAGGCCCTGCGCGACTTCCCGACCTATCCGGTTCTGCTCGAGGCGAAACCGGTGCTCAAGGTCTTCCCGGGCTGGAAGTGCGATATCCGCGGCATCCGCGAATACGACAAGCTCCCGCAGGAGTGCCGGGATTATATTGAATTCATTGAGAAAGAGATTGAAGTTCCGATCAAGATCGTCTGCAACGGCCCGAAGCGCGAAGATGTCATCTTCCGCGGCTGATTCTTAAAAAACAGAAGAAAAACGGCGGCGCACGGTCCGACCGGAGCGGCGCAGAGCGCAGGCTTCCGGAACAGATCGCCCCGCCGTTTTTTGCCCATTTTTCAGCTTGGGCCGGACGGCAGAAAAATCAGCGGTTCGGCCGCCTTCGATAAAACGATGATGCCGTCCGAAAGGACCACGTTATTTTTGCGGCGATAAAATGCGCTGAGCCGGGTTGCTGTCTTTATAAGCTGATAATCGGGCCCCGCCGGGGCAAATTATGGATATTGATTTCGTAAAGGAGACTGCGTTATGGAAGAATCCCCCGAATTAAAAGAAAAACTGGAAAAACTGGCGCTGCTGCAAAAACAGCTTTTTGCCTATAAATATGCCTGCTCTTCCATCGATCTGGACAGCGTCACCGTCGCGCCGCCGGATACGGAGGAGGGCCGTTCCGAGGCGCTGGCCATCCTTTCCGGGTTCCAGTACCTGCTTTCCACCTGTCCGGAGACGGTCGATCTGCTGGAATGGCTTCGCGCCAATAAGGAGCAATTGACTGTCCATCAGGCGAGGGAAGTGGAGCTGCTTCTCCGCGACCGGGACTATGTCGGAAGCATCCCGCAGGAGGAGTTTGTCGATTATCAGAGGACGCTCTCCAAAGCGGAGTCTGTCTGGCACAGGGCAAAGCCGGCAAACGACTTTGCCCTGTTTAAGCCCTATCTCGAGAAAATCTTTGACGCCAACATCCGATTTGCGAAGTATTATAAACCGAATCAGGCGCCCTACGATACGCAGCTTGATCTCTATGAGCGCGGTCTCACGATGGAGAAGGCGGATCGTTTCTTTGCGGTTCTTCGGGAAGGCATCGTTCCGCTGCTCCAAAAAATCGCAAAGGCGCCGCAGATCGACGATTCGCCGCTTCTTGGAAAGTACCCGGTGGAAAAGCAGAAAGAGCTCACAAAATATCTGATGGATTTTATGGGTATCGACCCTGAGCACTGCAACTGCGGCGAGACGGAGCATCCTTTCACGCTGGAATTTTCCAACGAAGATGTCCGCATCACGACGCATTATTACGAGGACAATGTGACTTCCTCGATGTATTCGGTGATCCACGAGGGCGGCCATGCGCTTTACGAGCTCGGCGGCTCGGATGAGCACCGCTATACGGCGGTGGCCGGCGGAATCTCGATGGGCATTCATGAGAGCCAGTCCCGCTTCTTCGAGAATATCATCGGCCGCAGCGAGCCGTTCATCACCGCCATTCTGCCGAAACTCCGGGAGCTCTTCCCGGAAAAATTCTCGGGAGTCGCTCCGCGGGATCTCTATCGGATGATCAACCGCGCAAAGCCTTCGCTGATTCGGATCGAAGCCGACGAGCTGACCTATCCTCTGCACATCATGGTTCGCTACGAGATCGAGAAAAAGTTGTTTGCCGGGGAGCTTTCCTATGATGCCGTTCCGGCCGAATGGAACCGCCTATATAAGGAGTATCTCGGCGTCGACGTGCCGGACGATACGCACGGATGCCTTCAGGATTCCCATTGGGGCGGCGGCAACGTCGGGTATTTCCCGTCCTACGCATTGGGCAGCGCCTATGGAGCGCAGATGTTTGAAGTCATGAAAGAGGATGTCGACGTGAACGCCGCAATCGCCTCGGGCAGCCTCAAACCGCTGGTGGACTGGCTGAACCGGAAGATTTATCAGTACGGCAGTCTCTACGATCCGGAGCGCCTGTTCCGGATGGTGTGCGGCGCGTCGTTCGATCCGCATTACTATGTCGATTACCTCACAAAGAAGTTTACGGATCTTTACGGCCTCTGAGAAAAAAAGCGCCCGTCGATCTGCCGGAGGAAAAACCCTCCGGAATCCGCGGTACCTGTCCAAAAAAACTGGTTTTTCCCCATGAAAAAGCCGCCCTTCTGTCCATGCAGGAGAGCGGTTTTTCTGCGTTATTATTCAAAAAACGGCGTGCTCATAATATTTTTGAGCATGAGGCTTACTCGGCATTTTTGAATACGAGAGATCCTCTCGGCGCTTAATGGGGATCCATGTTTCCGAATCGGGCCGTATCTTGCAAATCGGCCAGATCCCGCCGGAAAAGGCGCCGAGAACATAGATCTATGTTTATTTCCGCGGATCATTTTTTGAAGTCTGCGTACTTTTCCCAGCGGAAAAGGTCGCTTGAAACATGAATCCGCATCCATGTTATACACGTTTCCGCCCGAGACTATTTTTTGAAGTCCGCGTACTTTTCCGCGATCTTCACGATGACCTCCGCGGCGAGATCCATATCCTCCACGCAGGCAAATTCATATTTCCCATGGAAGTTATAGCCGCCGGTGCCGAGATTCGGGCAGGGGAGTCCCATGAAGGAGAGCATGCAGCCGTCGGTTCCGCCGCGCACGGCGACGGATTTCGGTTCGCCGCCGACTTCGCGGATCGCTTCATAGGCGGTCTCGATCAGATGCGGATACTGTTCAATGACGACGCGCATATTTTTGTAGTCATAACCGGTGTCGGCGGTGATGGTGCCCGCTCCGTAGCGGCGGTTGATTTCCTCCTCGGCCTTATGAATCATGTTCACTTTGTCTTCCAGCTTTGCGGCGTCATGGTCGCGGAGAATATACTCCATTTCGGCCTCTTCACAGGCTCCTTTTAAATGGGTAAGATAATAATAACCTTCATAGCCCTCCGTGTTTTCCGGGCGCTCGAGCGCCGGTAGCAGAGCGTGGAATTCCATGGCGATCAAGGAGGCGTTTTTCATCACGCCTTTCGCGGAGCCGGGGTGAACGCTGCGGCCGTGGATTTTGATATGCGCATGGGCCGCGTTGAAGGTTTCGGATTCCACTCCGCCGAAAGCACCGCCGTCCAAGGTATAAGCAAAATCTGCGGCGAAATAGTTGAGATCAAAGTGATCCGCGCCCCTGCCGATCTCCTCATCCGGCGTGAAGCCGATTTTGATGGTTCCGTGAGAAATTTCCGGATGGCCGGTCAGATATTCGGCGGCGGTGAGGATTTCCGCGATGCCGTTTTTGTCATCCGCGCCCAAAAGGGTCGTGCCGTCCGTCACAATCAGGTGTTTTCCGATGCAGGTTTCCATCTCCGGAAACTCTTTTGGGGAGAGAAAAATACCGAGTTCCTCGTTCAGCGGGATGTCGCCGCCCCGATATTCAACCACTTTCGGTCGGATTCCTTGAAAAGGTACGTCGCGGACCACGTCCATATGGGCGATAAAACCGATCACGGGTGCGCTCTCTTTGCCCTCTGAGGCGGGAATCGTGCCGTAGACATAGCCGTTCCCGTCGATTTTTACATTTTTTATTCCAACATCCTTCATTTCTTCGCAAAGAGCCTGGCCGAAAATTTTCTGCTCCGGCGTACTGGGGCAGGTATTGCTCGCCTCATCCGAGGCGGTGGGATAAGAAACGTATTTTATTAGACGCTCATAAGCTCTCAAAATCCAAACCTCCGTCCATTTTGATGCTTCTATTTTAGCAGAAATGATGGTTTTTTACAATTGATCGCCGAAATGTGGAAAAGGATTTTTCAATCTTGCAGGATCATAAAATTCTTTATTCAATTCTTATAAAACGCCAAGTTTTCCTTTACAAATTATTAGCTATTCGTTATAATAATAACTGGAGTTCTGCGGGAAACCGTGGTCCCAAAAATTTTAGAGAGAAGGAACAACATGCGTAAAACCACATTGTTCAAACTGATTGCCGTCGTCGCCTGCCTCAGCCTTCTTTTGGTCGGATGCTCCGGCACTACGGAAGAAGAGGAAACGACGGACCTCAACTCCTACACGCTCGATGAGATCATCGAAAAGGCGCAGGAAGAGGGACATGTCGAATCTGTCGGTATGCCTGATTCCTGGGCAAACTGGGGAGAAAGCTGGACCGGCCTGACCGAGACCTATGGAATTGAGCATACGGACGAAGATATGAGCTCTGCCGAAGAGCTGAATATGTTCGCCAATGACTCTACCAGAGATATCGGCGACGTGGGCCTTGCCTTCACGTCTCAGGCCATTGAAGAGGGTCTTGTCCAGAGTTATAAAACCTCTTATTGGGATTCCGTCCCGGATTGGGCGAAAGACGATGAGGGCCTCTGGATGATCGCCTACACCGGATGCACCGCATTTATCTACAACAATGATATCACCACCGATCCTGCCCCGACTTCTTGGGCCGACGTCAAGACCGGCACCTACAAACTGACCATCGGCGACGTCGTCGGCGGCGCCACCGGACAAGGTGTTGTCGTTGCCACCGCTTATGCGTTCGGCGGCGACCTTGACAACCTTCAGCCTGCGTATGACTTCTGGACCGAGATGGCCGAAGCTGGCCGTATCGACAGCGGAGACATCCTTCTTGCCAGAATTCAGGCCGGCGAAGTCGAGCTTGGTGTTTCTTGGTCCTACAACGTTCTGACCTATCGTGATCAGACCCCGAACTACAACTTCACGGTCGGCATTCCGTCCGACGGCGCAATCCTTGTCGGATATGCCTCCATCATCAACTCCAAGGCGGACAGCCCGTTCGCTGCTGCTCTTGCCAGAGAATACATCTTCTCTGATCAGGGCCAGATCAACCTTGCCAAATCCGGCGCCGTCCCGACCAGAACCGACGTCGAGATCCCGCAGGAAATTCAGGATTCCACTTTCCAAGCCAGCGAGTATGCTAACGCCGTCGGTATTTCCGATGCCGCTCAGTATGCTTCCGTCTGCTCCGAGATCTCCACTTGGTGGAATGAGAACATCATCCCGCTGATGGGCTGAGTGAAAACCTGCGTACAGGCTTAAGACCACTGTAAGTACCATAGAAAATGGGGCGTGCTCAAAGGGTGCGCCCCATTTCTTGGAATGAGGTGAACCTCCGTGAAAAATGACAATCCGGCAGCCGTCAAGAAGATAACGAACAAAAAGATTTATTTGCTTGTGTTGCTTCCTTTTCTCGTTGTCGTATTTCTTTACGAGCTTTTGCCGTTGGTTATGCTGATCCTCGACAGCTTCGGACTGGACGGGGACAAAAGCGTGCTTTTTACTTTACAGAATTATGCCAAAATTTTTAGTACCCTGAGCTATAAAAAAGCGATCATGAACAGTCTCGAGATTACGCTGATCTCCACCGTGCTCGGGATCATTATCGCATTTATGGGCGCAAAAGCGGCGCATACGTCGAGAGGCAAATTCCGCAGCGCCTTTATGACCGTACTTAATATGACATCGAATTTTGCAGGCGTCCCGCTGGCGTTTGCCTATATGATTATTTTGGGCACGTCCGGCGTCATCCGCCAGATTGCAAATATTTATGGAATTGAATTTATTCAGAATTTCGACCTTTACACCAGCAAAGGCCTGATCCTGATGTATGTATATTTTCAGATCCCCCTATCCACGCTGCTGCTGATTCCGGCCTTCAATGGGATTCGCCGGGAATGGCAGGAGGCAAACCTCTTATTGGGCGGCAGAAACAGCACGTTCTGGTTCAAAGTCGGCATCCCGGTGCTGATTCCGAGTGTCTTTGGAACGATCAGCGTCCTTTTTGCAAACGCCCTGTGTGCCTACGCGACGGCTTATGCGCTGCTGATGAATAACTTCAGCTTGTTGCCGGTCAACATTTCTTCCATGTTTACCGGCGATATTGCGGCGAAACCGCATCTTGGCGCGGCGCTTTCCGTCGTGATGATGCTTCTGATGTGTGCGGCCATCCTGATTGACAACTATGTCATCAAGGCGACCACACGCTGGAATGTGAGGTGAGCGGCATGAACAAGATGAACAAAGTTTCCGCAAACATCGTGATGACCTGCATCATCATCTGGCTGTTGATTCCGCTGGTTGCGACGATCATCTACTCCATGTTCGATAACTGGACGGGGATCATCCCATATGGATTTTCCTTCAAAAATTATGAGACGATTTTCGGAAACGCTTCGTTCCTGAAAGCAATTTATCAGACAATCCTGATCTGTATCATCCCGATCGTCCTTACGATCTTAGTGGTGCTGCTGGCGCTTTTTGTGGTCACCATCTATTTCCCGAATCTTGAGAAATACGTTCAGATCCTCTGTATGATCCCTTATACGATTCAGGGCGTCATCCTTTCCGTCTCCATTCTGGCTCTCTATGCCAAGAGCGGAACCTTCTTGAGCAACCGGCTGATCATGCTGCTCGGCACATACTGCGTGATCATTCTTCCTTATATCTATCAGGGAATCCGGAACAGCATGCACGCGGTCAACATGCCGATGCTGCTCGAGGCCGCCGAAATGCTCGGCGCCAGTAAACTGTATGCGTTCTTCCGGGTCATTGTACCGAACATCATCACCGGTATCACCGTTTCCTCCCTCCTTGCGGTCGGAATCCTCTTCGGCGATTACGTCATCATCCGGAACCTCTCCGGAAGCGCCGTCACCAATGTTCAGGTATTTCTGTACCAGACCATGAAGCACTCGAGTACGGAGGCCTCCGCCGTCTTCGTTGTCATCATGCTGATGACGTTCCTGATTACGGCGCTTGTCCTTTACTTCCAGAGCAAAAATAAACTCGAACAGATCCAAAAAGAGGGGAGATAACGGCCGTGTCTTACATTGAATTTGAAAAATTAAATAAAAGTTTCGGCAGCAACCATGTTTTGAAGGATATCAGCCTCGGCGTCGAAAAGGGCGAGCTCGTCACGCTGCTCGGACCTTCCGGCTGCGGAAAATCCACGCTGCTGCGCTGTCTCTCCGGCCTTGAGCAGGTCACGAGCGGCAAAGTTTATCTCGACGGACAAGACATCACGGAGGTCAATCCGCGGGATCGCGGTATCGGCATGGTGTTCCAGCAGTATTCCCTGTTTCCGAATATGAATGTTGCCGACAACGTCGGCTTCGGGCTCAAGATGAAAAAGGTGCCGAAGGAAGAGGCCGAGAAAAAAGTGAAGGATATTCTCGAGATCGTCGGACTTTCGGAGAAGATCGATCAGTTCCCGATGCAGCTTTCCGGCGGCCAGCAGCAGCGTGTTGCGCTGGCAAGGGCCATCGTCACCGAGCCGAAAGTGCTGCTCTTGGATGAGCCGCTTTCCGCCATCGACGCCTTGCTCCGTCACAACCTCCAGATCGAGATCCGCCGCATCCAGCAGAAGCTCAACATCACCACGATCTTCGTCACCCACGATCAGGATGAGGCGATGGTCATGTCCGACACGATCCATCTGTTCAACGACGGCCGGATTGAGCAGTCGGGCAGCCCGGTCGATCTCTATTCCAAGCCGGCCACGAAGTTTGCCGCCACCTTCATCGGCAACTACAACATCTTCAGCGCGGAGGATTTCGGCGCCGTCTGCTGCGAGAAACTCTCCTGCAAGGATGTCGCCATCCGCCCGGAGATTGTCGTCATGAGCAAGCAGCCGCCGAAGGACGATGGGTGCTACCATCTGAGGGGCACCATCGTCGGACATATCTCCCACGGAAACATCATCCGTTTTGCGGCAAAATGCGGCTGCATCCGCATCAATTCCGACGTCCTGTTCGAGCGCGAGATGGAATATAAAGAGGGCGACGAAGTCTATCTCTCGATCGATAAATCTCTTGTCATTGAGCTTTAACTTTTGTATAATATCGGGGAGCATACCGGAAGGCATCTTGCTTTCCGGTATTGTTTTGAAAGGAGTTGGACTATTCATGACGAAAATTTTTGCGCACCGCGGTTTTTCTGGGGAGTATCCGGAGAACACGATGCCTGCGTTCCAAAAGGCGATTGAATGCGGCGCGGAGGGCATCGAGCTCGACGTCCATCTGACTTCCGACGGTGTCGCCGTGATCATGCACGACGAGAACACCATCCGCACCTGCGGGGAGAACCACCTGATTAAAGATCTCACGGCGGAGCAATTTCTGGCGCTGGACGCCGGCTTTGTCACGGGCGGAAAGGACGGCGTCGTCCATCCCTCGACGCTGGAGGCGTATTTTGAACTCGTAAAGGATACCGACCTCGTCACCAACATCGAGCTCAAGACGGGCGTCTATGAATATCCGAACATTGAGCGCAAGGTGCTCGCGCTGATCGACCGGTTCGATCTCCGCAAAAAGGTGATCATCAGCTCGTTCAATCATTTTTCCGTCTGCCGTTTTAAGGAGCTTGCTCCGGACGTCAAGGTCGGCTTCCTCGAAGAGAGCTGGCTCATCCATCCCGGCGCATATACCAGAAACCGCGGCGCGGAGTGTTATCATCCCTTCATCAACACGCTCAACCATGAGAGCGTGATGGATCTGCGCAACAACCATATCGAAATCAACGCTTGGACCATCAATTCTCCTGAGGATATGCGCCGCTGTCTGAGCCTCGGGCTTGAGATCGGCATCACCAACTATCCCGACCGGTTTCTGGCTTTGAGGAGAGAAGTATGCGGGAAGTAATGAGAATCGCCCACAGAGGGCTTGCCGGGCTCTATCCGGAAAATACGCTCCTTTCGTTTGAAAAATGCCTTGATTATCAACCGGACGCCGTCGAGCTGGACGTTCAACTCACGGCGGACGGAGCGGTCGTCGTCCATCACGACGAGGAATTCGGCCGCACCACGGACGCCAAAGGATATGTAAAGGACTATACCTTGTCGGAGCTGAAACGCTTCAGCGCCTCCTACACGCGGCCGGATTTGCCGCGTCAGGAGATCCCGACGCTCGCCGAGTATTTCGACCTGATCGCCGGAACGCCGATGAGAACATTTATCGAGCTCAAAAACAGTTTTGTGCCGTATCCGGGGCTTGAGGAGAAGGTTCTGGAGGTCATCGACCAATACGATCGGCGGGGGACGGTTCTCATCTATTCGGCGAACCACTACTCCGTTATGAAATTCCGGGGGCTGGCGCCGGATGTGCCGGTCGTTTTCCCGTTCGACAACTGGATCTTCGATTACGGCGTCTACTGCGAAAAACGCGGCGTCACGATGAGCATCCCGTATCATCTGGCGATGACGAAGGAACTGATCGACGATTTCCATGCGCACGGCGTCCGCGTCTATCCATGGACCGTAGATACGAAGGACGACATGGACCGGATCTTCGGTATGGGCGCCGACGGAGTTTTGACAAACCGGGTCGACGTGCTGAACGAATATCTCAGAAAGTAAAAGGGAGACGGAAAGACCGTTCCACGGATTTTTTGAATGGGAAGAGGGCATTCCGGAAAAGGACATGCGGTCTTTCCGGGGCTTTCCGGGCTGCGTAAGACGGCATCTCCGCCGCCGGTTTAGGCCGTTTTTCCGGACAAAAAGAGAGCGGGATAAGCGGATCTTTCGCCGGGCCTGTTTTCCATGGAAACAACTGAAACATAAAACAGGGCTCCGGAGTGCTCCGGGGCCCTGTTTTTTAAAATTTTTTCCGGGAAACGGGGACCATGTCCCCAAAAAGCCGCCCGGCGCCTTTCGTCAGGTACTCTTGCCGCTGAAGAGCTTTGCGAGTGGGGAGACCACCTTCTGTAAATCGGTGATGGCCGTGTTCAGAGACTGGAAATCGATGGAGTTGATCTTTTTGAGCGCCTCCTGAATCCCTTCGATGGACTTTGTGAGGTTGTCGCCGACATCCTCGATCATACCGTTTGCATTGTTGATCATGCCGGTCAAATCCGTACTCTCGAGCGTATCTCTCAGGTCGCTGGTGATCACCTCGAGGTCGGAGAGGACGGAATTAAAACTCCCGAGCGTCTGCATGATTTTGGAGGAGAGGGACGTGACGGAGACCACGAGAAACAGGATCAGCGCGGCCATCATGCCGGTAAGGATCTTCATCCAGAGGAGCTGTTTTCGCATCAGGTCGATTTGAATTTCCTGCGGAGTTTCGGCGGCTGCGGATTCACTCAGTTCGTTCCGGTTGGTCTCCTCGTTTTCGCCGTTAATAAACAGCATGCTGTGCACCTTCTTTTATTTAATAAGCCCGGTCAGGCCGAAGGAGAGAATTCCCATAATAATGCCGCAGGTGACCACTCCGGCGGCGATCACGAAGAACGATTTGACGATCCGGAGCTGGAGCAGGGCGGCGATCAGCGAAGCAGTCCACGCGCCCGTGCCGGGGATCGGCAGGGCCACGAACAGAAACAGGCCGAGCATCTCAAGATTCCGCACTTTTTCCGCTTTCCGGTTCCCGTGCTCGATGATTTTCCGGGGGAGATCGCCGAACTTCTTGTTGTCCGAGAGGTAGGTCAGAACCTGCTTGGAAAACCGGATCAGAAACGGAACGGGCAGCAGGTTCCCGAGAACGCTGACCGCGAGGCTCGGCAGGAATTCCGCGCCGCTCATGGCGGCATAGATCATCGCGCCGCGCAGTTCCACCAGAGGAAGCATGGAAATCAGAAGAAGATGGACGTATATCTCCAAACCTTCACCGCCTTAATGTTGGTTATTTTTATTATACAAGGTTTCATAAAATTCCACAATAAAAATAATCTTTCCCTGATTCGGAAATAATGTTTTACGAATCATATATTTTATGCTAATATTACAATGTAATTTTTTAGCCTTGGAGGATTCTATGAGGAAAACGATCTCGATTTTTCTATCTTTGCTGATGGCTCTTGCGCTCTTTTCCGGATGCTCCGCAGAGGGGACGACGGGGGAGGAGGATTCCTCTTCGGAGGCGGAAGAAAAATCGGTAAAGACGCAGTCGCTCGACGTCGTCATCTATGACCGCGGCGGCGACGAAGAGTACTGGCAGGCCGTCATCGACGCCTTTGAAGCGGCGAATGCGGGCGTGGAAGTGGAGGCCTATATCGGCAAGGACGCAGGTTACGTTCTGCGGGACCGCATTCTCTCCGGGGATTCTCCGGATTTTGTCGTGCTCCCCTCCGATGAGGAGACGGGCGTCACGGCCGCGCTGATTAAAGACCGCGCTATGCAGCCGATCACCTCCCTCGAACAGGTGGCCTCCTCGCTGCTGATCGACGGCGCGTTCGACAACATCTACTGCATGCCCTACGACGACGGCGAAACCTATCTCGCCCCGGTGTTTTTCGAGGTCGAGGGCCTGATCTATAACAAGACGCTGATGGACAGCAACGGTTGGACCGTACCGTCCACATGGGACGAATTCATCGCGCTCGGTGAGCAGGCAAAGACGAAGAAGATCAGCCTCTTTACCTACGCGGGTCAGGATGCGGGATCCCTGACCGGGATGTTTGCCTCCGGCATCGCCTCTTCGGTCGGTACGGAGGAGGCGGAGAAGCTGTTCCGCTACGAGGAGGGCGCCTGGGACTCCGCCGCCGTGCGCACGTTCCTCGGCTATATCGACAAACTGAGCTATCTGGTGGCGTCCGGCAGCTCCACAAAGACGGAGCAGGAGGTTCTGGACGCGTTCTCCGCCGGAAACGTGCTCTTTATTAATGGAGATTCCTCCCTGCTTGCCGACCTTTCCGGAGAGGAAACGACGGAGGAGACGTCGGAATCCGGGAGTGCCGCGGAGACGGAGACCGTTGTCACGGAGCCGACCTTCGAGCTCGGCTTCACCGGTTATCCGACCTTTGCCGCGAGTGATAAAAAGGTCACGGCCATCACGTTTACGGAGATGTATATCCCGATCGAGGCGGAAAATGTGGATCTCGCGGAGAAATTCCTGATCTTCCAGTACAGCGATGCCGCCGCCTCCCTCTGCGCGGAAAAGCTGGGCGAGGTGACTCCGGTGAGAAAGGCCGCGGATCTCGCCACCGCGTCCGGCATCACGGGGTCGCGGCTGAAGGCATATTCCGTTCTGGGCGATCAGGTCTGCGCCGACGACTTTGCGATCGAATCCGGAGCCAACGAGACGCTCTCGGATGAATTTGCGGCGCTGCTGGTCTCCGTTTTCAAAGGCGAAACCGACGCGGATACGTTCATCAGCGAGATGAACGAGTATGTTAAAGAAATGCAATAATCTTTTTGAGCAGGGAAGCATCAGGACGCCGCCGGTCTCCGTTTTCAAAGGCGAGACCGACGCGGATCCGTTCATCAGCAGGATGAACAAATCTGTCAAAAAGATGCAAGAATATGTTCTGGTAAGGAGACATCGAAATGGAAAAACAGAAATTTTATATCACGACGCCGATTTATTATCCGTCGGACAAGCTCCACATCGGCCACAGCTACTGCACCGTCGCCGCCGACGTCATGGCGCGCTACAAGAGGCTGCAGGGCTATGACGTGATGTTCCTGACCGGCACCGACGAACACGGCCAGAAGATCCAGCAGAAGGCCGAGGCGGCCGGCGTTACGCCGCAGCAGTATGTCGACCATATCGTCTCCGGCATCCAGGATCTTTGGAAGCTGATGAATATCTCCAACGACCGCTTCATCCGCACGACCGACGATTATCACGTCGAGAGCGTTAAGAAGATTTTTAAAGAGCTTTACGACCGCGGCGCGATCTACAAGGGCACCTACCGCGGCAAGTACTGCACGCCCTGCGAGTCCTTCTGGACCGAGACGCAGCTCGTCGACGGCAAATGCCCGGACTGCGGCCGCGACGTCATCGACGCCGAGGAGGAAGCCTATTTCTTCCGGCTCTCCGACTATTCCGATAAGCTCGTCAAATACTATGAGGAGCATCCGGATTTTTTGTTGCCGACGAGCCGCCTCAACGAGATGGTCAACAACTTCATCAAGCCCGGCCTCGAGGATCTCTGCGTCTCCCGCACGAGCTTTAACTGGGGCATCCCGGTCGATTTTGATCCGAAGCACGTCGTCTATGTCTGGGTCGACGCGCTGTCGAACTATATCACCGCCCTCGGCTATGGCAATGAGAAATATCATGATTTTGAGAGATATTGGCCGGCGGACGTCCATTTTGTCGGAAAAGAAATCGTCCGTTTCCATACGATCATCTGGCCGGCGATGCTGATGGCGCTCGATCTGCCGCTCCCGAAAAGAGTTTATGGCCACGGGTGGCTGCTGATCGACGGCGGCAAGATGTCGAAATCCAAGGGCAACGTCGTCGATCCGGTGATCCTCTGCAACCGCTACGGCAGCGACGCCCTGCGCTACTTCCTGCTCCGGGAATTCCCGTTCGGCAGCGACGGCATTTTCACCAACGAAATTTTAATCAGCCGCATCAACAGCGATCTTGCGAACGACCTCGGCAACCTTGTCTCCCGCACGGTCGCGATGGCGGAAAAATATTTCGGCGGGCCGCTGTCTGTGGGCAGGGAAGCCGATCCCTCCGACGACGAACTGATCGCCATGACGAAGGAACTGAAACAAAAATACGAGGAGCAGATGGAGGTCTACGCCTTCCAGAATGCCCTCGTCGAGATCTTTAAAGTCGTCTCCCGCTCCAACAAGTATATCGATGAGACCGCCCCGTGGGCGCTCGGCAAGGATCCGGCGAAACGGGACCGCCTCGCGACGGTGCTGTATAACCTGCTGGAGGCCATCCGTGTCTGCGCGATTCTGCTGACGCCGTTCATGCCGGTCACCGCCGAAAAGATCCTTACTCAGATCGGCGCGCCGGAGATCTGCCGCACCTACGAGAGCGCCGATACGTTCGGCATACTGCCCGCGGATGTAACGGTCGCCCGCGGGGAGACGCTGTTCCCGCGCATCGACGCCGAAAAGGAGCTTGCCGAGCTTGACGCCGCGGAGAAAACCTCCAATCAAGCCGCGCAGCCGCCGAAAGAGGAGAAACCGAAGAAGGCGGCCGACCTGCCGCCGGAGGAAATTACGGTCGATGACTTCTTTAAAGTGGAGCTCCGGGTCGCGAAAGTTCTCTCCGCCGAAAAGGTGCCGAAGGCTAAGAAACTCCTGAAACTTCAGCTCGACGACGGTGGGGACGGGCGCCAGATCGTCTCCGGCATCGCCCAATATTACGAGCCGAAGGATCTCGTCGGCAAAAAGATCATCCTTGTCGCCAACCTCAAACCGGCGAAACTCTGCGGCGTGGATTCCTGCGGCATGCTGATCGCGAGCGAGCGCGAGGACGGTTCCATCGCCGTCACGTTTATCGACGACTCCGTGCCGGTTGGCACGAGGCTCCATTAAGGGCAATACGATGCAGTACAGCGGCATTTTCGATACCCACGCACACTATGACGACCTCAAATTTGAGGCGGACCGCGACACCGTGCTCAAAGCCAGTTCTGAGCACGGCGTTTCCCTGATTGTCGATCCGGCCTGCGATCTCAAAAGCTGCGCGGCGGTTCTTGATCTTGCGAACCGCTATGACTTTCTCTATGCGGCGGTCGGCGTCCATCCGGAGGCCGCCGTCGAGGACGGAAACGGAGACTATCTCTCTTCCGTCGCGGAATACGCAAAGGCAAAGAAAGTGGTCGCGATCGGCGAGATCGGCCTCGATTATTATTACGACATTCCAAAAGACATCCAGCGCCGTGTCTTTGAGGAACAGCTTGCCCTTGCGAACGACCTCGGGCTTCCGGTGATCGTTCATGACCGCGAGGCGCACGGCGACACCTACGAGCTCTTGAAGCGGTATCGGCCGAAAGGGATCGTCCACTGCTATTCCGGCTCGGCCGAAATGGCGGAGGAACTGGTGAAACTGGGATTTTATATCGGCTTTACCGGTTCCGTCACGTTCCAGAACGCGAAGAAGCTTCTGTTGGCCGCAAAGGCGGTGCCGGACGACCGGATTCTGCTCGAGACCGACAGTCCCTATCTCTCGCCGGTGCCATACCGCGGCCTTCGCAACGACAGCAGCCATATTCCGGCAATCGCCGAGCGGCTGGCGGAACTCCGTGGCACGGATGCGCAGACGCTGATCGATCAGGCGCGTGAAAACGGCTGCCGGGTTTACGGAATCAAGGAGACGACGGTATGAGGATACGCAGAAAACCATGGGCGCGGCCGGAACTTGCCGAATGGAAGAACTGCATCGACGAGCCGAAGGAACTCCGCGGAAAGTGGCATCAGGCCTTCCCGAAGGATCGGCCGCTGATGATCGAATTCGGCTGCGGCAAAGGCGGCTTCATCTCGCAGCTTGCGGTTTCTCATCCAGAGAACAATTTTCTGGCTGTCGATATTAAAAGCGAGATGCTCGGGCTTGCCATGCGCAACATCAAGCGCGTCTACGGCGAGGCGGGCAGGGAGCCGGACAACGTGCTCATCTTCAGTCAGGAGATCATGTTGATCGATCAGGTGCTCGCGCCGGAGGACATCTGCGAGCGCATCTACATCAATTTCTGCAACCCGTGGCCGAAATCCCACGACCACAAGAAGCGCCTGACCCATCCGAAGCAGCTTCTCCAATACCGGGAGTTCCTGCGCGACGGGGGAGAAATCCACTTTAAAACCGACAACGACGACCTTTTTTGCGCGTCGAAACGCTATTTCCGCGAGGCTGGCTTTGAGATCGCTTATGAGACCGGGGATCTCCACCATTCCGGTTATACGGACAGCATCCCCACCGAGCACGAGCATATGTTTTCCGAACAGGGCATTCCGATCAAGTTTTTGATTGCGCGAAAGCTGCCGGAAATCCATGGAATTCCGGAAAGTCGGGAAGAAACCTGTGAATAATTTGAAAATTTCAGAAAAAAGTATTGATTTTTGAATGCGGATAGTTTAGAATAATGCTGGCACTCGAGAATAACGAGTGCTAACAATCTTCATCAAAAAATAAATTTTTATAATGGAGGCACTGTTATGAACGTGAAACCCCTTGGCGACAGAGTCGTGATCAGAATGATCGAAACCGAAGAACAGACCAAAGGCGGCTTGTACCTTTCCGGTGCGGCAAAAGAAAAGCCGGAGGTTGCCGAAGTCGTTGCAGTTGGCCCGGGCGGCATTGTTGACGGAAAAGAAGTCAAAATGCAGCTGAAACCCGGCGATCACGTCTTGATGAGCAAGTACGCGGGCACGACCGTCAAAATTGACGGTGAAGAAGTGATCATTCTCTCCCAGAATGAGATTCTTGCCGTTGTTGAGGAATAATCTTCTTAAAAGCGAGATTCAGGAAAAAGAGTATTTGGAGGTAATAGAATATGGCCAAACAGATTAAATACGGGGACGAAGCCCGCAAGGCGCTCCAGTCCGGCATCGATCAGCTTGCCAACACCGTAAAGATTACGCTCGGTCCGAAGGGCCGCAACGTCGTTCTCGATAAGAAATTCGGGACTCCGATCATCTGCAACGATGGTGTCACCATCGCGAAGGATATCACGCTTGAGGATCCTTTTGAAAATATGGGTGCTCAGATCGTCAAGGAAGTCGCCACGAAGACGAACGATTCCGCAGGCGACGGCACCACCACCGCCACGCTGCTCGCACAGGCTCTGGTCCGCGAGGGCATGAAGAACGTGACCGCCGGCGCCAACCCGATGCTGATCAAGCACGGCATCCAGAAGGCCGTCGACGCCGCCGTGGAGTCGATCCACGCCAACGCGAAGAAAGTCTCCGGCTCCAAAGATATCGCCCGCGTCGCCACGATCTCCTGCGGCGACGAGTTCATCGGCAACCTGATTTCCGACGCGATGGAGAAGGTCTCCGCCGACGGCATCATCACCGTCGAGGACAGCAAGACCGCCGAAACCTACATCGACGTCGTCGAGGGCATGGAATTCGACCGCGGCTACCTGTCTCCTTATATGGTGACGGATACCGAGAAGATGGAAGCCATCCTCGAAGATCCGTATATCATGGTCTATGAGAAAAAGATCGCCGTCTTTCAGGACATGGTGCCCTGCCTCGAGCAGGTCATGCGTTCCGGACGTCCGCTGCTGATCATCGCGGAGGACATCGAGGGCGAGGCTCTGACCAACCTGATCCTCAACAAACTGCGCGGCACGCTTTCCGCTGTCTGCGTCAAGGGCCCGGGCTTCGGCGACAGAAGAAAAGAAATGCTTCTTGATATCGCCGCGCTGACCGGCGCAACCCTGATTTCCGAGGATATCGGCATGACGCTTGCCGACATCAAGGTCAGCCACCTCGGCTCCGCCAAAAAGGTTAGAGTCACGAAGGATGCGACCCTGATTGTCGACGGCGGCGGCGATAAAGAGGCCATCAAAGGCCGTATCACCACGATCAAGAACTCTATTGAGAGTACGCATAGCGATTACGACCGCGAGAAGCTCCAAGAGCGTCTGGCCAAACTCGTCGGCGGCGTGGCCGTCGTCAAATGCGGCGCCGCGACCGAAACCGAAGCCAAGGAGAAGAAGCTCCGCATCGAGGATGCCCTGAACGCGACGAAAGCCGCTGTTGAAGAGGGTATCGTTGCCGGCGGCGGCGTCGCCTTCCTGAACATCATGCCGTCCGTCGAGAAGCTGCTCGGAACCGTCCACGGCGACGAGAGAACCGGCGTCCAGATCGTGCTCAAATCCCTCGAGGAGCCTACCCGTCAGATTGCCATCAACGCGGGCCTCGACGGCTCCGTCGTGATCGACAAGATCAAACGCAGCCACAAGGTCGGCTACGGATTCAACGTCTTCACCGAGGAATACTGCGACCTGATCGAGAACGGCGTTGTCGACCCGGCCAAGGTCTCCCGTTCCGCGCTCCAGAATGCAGCTTCCGTCGCGGCGATGGTCCTGACCACCGAGAGCCTCGTCACCGATATTCCGGAGGAGACCCCGGCGCAGAACAAACTGCCTGGTTCCACGCCTCCTCAGATGTACTGATTCAGTTTCAATCAAAAAAGAGCCTTCCGCAGGGAGGGCTCTTTTTTTAGATAAAATACATGAGAGCAGATGGTTCCCATGCATGGGGCGCATTTCGGATAAGGGAGGAAAAAGTATTCGTCCTGCAGAGAAATATAAGGACGGGGGGTAGGCTTTTCGCTCATGATCGGAATGAACCGCGTCGGCTCTCCGAAACATCTTGCCGTACCATACAGCATGTTAGCTCGTGTAGATGCTTCCGTCGCCGGAGTAGGCGCCGATCTTGGCCTCACCGATAAGTTCCGGATAGACGGATTCCTCCGCGTGGAGTTCCTCGATCAGGGCATCCTCGACGCGGAGATGGATTTTGACGTACCCTTGACCGGACAGGACGGAGACTCTTTTATAGACGCAGTCCGAGTCCGTATCGGCGGAGAGAGTGCAGGGGGCGTAGACCTCCGTTTCATCGACGGAGCTGCCGTTTTGCAGGCGCAGAGAGGCCTCCTCGTCCATTGTGACGGAGGCGACGGAGAGGGAATCGAGCGTCACGGAGATCTCTTTTCCCAAAATGGAGACCTTTCCGACCGAACAGCCGCCGTCGAGCGCCTGAACCGTGCAGCCGGCGGTCAAATCCAGCGCGTCGATGCTGCTGCCATACAGCTTGAGCATCGCATTTTCTCCGGATTTCACTTCGATGGAGGCGGCCGTGCAGCTTTTGAGCACGAGCGATCCGCCGCCGGTGAAAATCAAGGCTCCCTGAATACGGCAATTTTCGAGCGTGACGGAACCGCTCCGGACATAGAGATTCTTCAGGATGGTTTTATTCTTCAGCACGACGTCTTCGGCCTGAATCGTGACCGTATTGAGGGATTGCTCATAGTCGAAGGTGCCGGCTTTTCCGTATTTTGCGTCGTAGGGCTTCTCCGCGTCACCGTCAAAGATGCTTTCGGTGCCGGAGAGCTCCTCTCCGGATTCTTCCGGCAGGCCGGATTCGGTTTCCCCGGAAACGTCCTCCTCTGAGGAAGTGGAAGAAGTATCCTCGCCGGAGAGGCTTTCTTCGGATGAGGAGGAAGTATTTTCCTCCCCGTTTCCCGCGCCGTTAAAATAGATGTTGACGGTCACACATCCGGAAAGAGATATTGTGAGGAAAGCAAGCAGAACAACAAGCAGTTTTTTCATGGACGGTCTCCGAAGGTTATACTGATGTCTCTATTATACGTCCGGAGAAAATGCAAACAAAGAGAAAATTTCCGACAAAAAAATCCCCGGCTTTTCCCGGGGATTTTTGGTATTCGGATTTATTCCTCTTCAACGGGACCAAGCTGGCGGTCGAGCCACGCGGCGGCGAGGTCGAGCGAATTGTAGAGGCCGACGCGCTCGCTGCGCTTCAAAACCATCTCGCTTGGATCCGCCTTCGGGTTGGTGGACATCATCTGCATGACGATGCGGCCCGCGGTCTCCTCGTCTCCGGTCTGTTTTGTCTCCATGATCTGCAGCATCACGACATAGGGGTCGCGCATGTCTCCGTAATACAGAATGTTTTTGCTGCGGACGAGGGGACGGCCCTTATAAATCAGAAATTCTTTTTTCTCTTCTGCCATGGTTTTCCTCCGTCAGTCGTTGAGATAGTTTTTTACGAGGATTTGCAGCAGCTCATCGCGGTCGATTTTCCGGATCAGGCTCCTGGCGTTATTGTGGGTGGTGATGTAGGTCGGGTCCTCGGAGAGAATATAGCCCACAAGCTGGTTGATCGGATTGTAGCCTTTCTGACGCAGGGCATCGTAGACGGTCGTCAGGATGGCCTTGATCTCCTTTTCTTTATCCTCATGAAGAGAGAATGAAATCGTAGGTTCGTTCATGAAAGGACTCCTCTCTTTTCGGCGATTCCGATTCTGCATTAAGTTTACACCAAAAGCGAATCTTTCGCAAGTATTATTCTTGCGCAGTGCGCGGAACAAGCCTTTTTTCACGGAAATCACCGGAGACAGGAGAGAAATTCTATAGAGAAAAATCAGGACTCCGGCTGCCGTCCCGGAGAGAGGACGCCGGATGTGCGCGCATACCCGGCGCAGTAGAGCAGGAAGGAGAGCACTACCATGGCGGAACAGACCGTCACGGCGGTTTCCGTGACGAAAGAGGGAATATTTTTGCTGAGCATGTGAGCGAGCACGGTCATGTTGGTCAGAAGCGTCGCAGCTTTTCCATGCCAGTCGGCGCTGGAAACGATTCCGCTCGTCAGATAGGCGGCGGATCCGGCGATGCCCATAAAGAGCTCTTTCAGAATCAGGATGAAGAGGAGCTTCTGCATGGGCGGGTAGGCGGCGAGCAGGCAGACCGTCACGGCGGCGAGCGTGGCCTTATCCGCGACCGGATCGAGCACTTTTCCAAGGTCGCTGACCATATGATATTTTCTGGCGATCCTACCGTCCACGAGATCGGTGACGGCGGAAAACAGCATCAGTCCGAATGCGGGGAGCGGGCTTTCCTCGTAGAGATAAAGCAGCACGATCTCCGGGATCAGAATCAGGCGGAGCAGGGAAATCAGGTTGGGAATGGTAAAAATTTTTGGGGCCGGTCTCATAATCTTCCTCCGTTTCGGACGGTCTTTTTCTCAGTATTTCCGCTTTCCTTCCGCAGGATTCAAAAAGGGGAAGGAAACGGGGATTTTTTCGCGGCGCCGTCTTGTATTATTTCGCGAATTTTGATATACTCTCTTTCGCTCGCCTGAAAAAGAACGCAGCAAACGGGTTTTGCCCGTTTTTTGAAAAGGCGCTCCGGATACCCTCTTCCGCAAAGAAAAAGGCAGGTGAGGATCGTATGGAAAAACGGATCGATTTGACACAGGGCGTAATCTGGAAGGGTCTGATGACCTATTTCTTCCCGATCCTGCTCGGCGCCTTTTTCCAGCAACTTTATAATACGGTGGATGCCGTCGTCGTGGGCAACTTTGTCGGCAAGGAGGCGTTGGCGGCGGTCGGTGGATCGGCGTCTCAGATTATCAACCTGATGGTGGAGTTTTTCATCGGACTCTCCTCCGGCGCGACGGTCGTGATCGCCCAGTATTTCGGCGCGAAGAACGCCTCCGGCTTACATACCGCGCTTCAGACGACCGTGGCGTTCGCGCTGATCACCGGAGCGGGGATCACGGTTGTGGGCATTGTCATCTCCGGGCCGATGATGCTGCTGATGGATACGCCGGACGATATTATGACGTTCTCCACCCAGTATGTGCGGATCATCTTTGCGGGTATCCTGCCGAGCATGCTCTACAACATGGGCGGAGGAATCCTGCGCGCCCTCGGCGATTCGAGAAGGCCGCTCTACTATCTGATCGTCTGCTGTGTCACGAATATTCTGTTGGACCTGCTTTTCGTCGCGGTTTTTAAATGGGAAGTGATCGGCGCCGCGCTGGCGACGATCCTATCGCAGGCGGTCAGCGCCGTGCTTGTGATGCGGGCGCTCAGCCGGCTCGACGATTCCTATCGCTTCCGCTATCAGGAAGTCGCCGTTAATCGGCCGGAACTCGCCCATATTCTCCGGATCGGTCTGCCCTCCGGGGTTCAGGCTTCGATGTATTCGATCTCCAACCTCCTCATTCAGACCTCCGTCAACAGCCTCGGCACCGATACCGTGGCGGCATGGACGGCCTGCAGCAAGGCGGACAGTCTCTTCTGGATGATTATGAATGCTTTCGGCGTGACGATCCTGACGTTTGTCGGCCAGAATATCGGCGCCGGTAATAAGGAGCGCGCACATCAGGGCGTCAAGACCTGTTTTAAAATTACAATGACGACCGCGCTGGTTCTCAGCACGCTGTTGTTTTTTGAAGGGAAAATCCTTCTGACCGTCTTTTCCTCGGATCTGGAGGTCCTCGAAATCGGCTTTCGCGCCATGCGGCATCTGGTGCCGTTTTATTTTACATGGGTATTTGTGGAGGTTCTCTCCAGCGCTCTCCGCGGCTCCGGAAACGCCTTCGCCCCAATGGTGATTACGATCCTCGGCATCTGCGTGCTTCGGGTGATCTGGGTCTACGCGGCCATCCCGCTCAACCCTTGTATCGAGATGATCTGTTACAGCTACGGCTTGACGTGGTCGGTGACGGGGGCGGCATTTTTGGTCTATTATTACAAAGTCGGCCGCTCGCGGTTTTTCACTTAATAAAAAAAGAAAAACGACGTTTGGAATTTCTTTCGCAGGACAATAGCGCCGGTTTCTCCGGGAGGAAAAATCCTTTTTCCGGAAAGCGGTATCTCCGATATGCCACAAAATGTTTCTCCCCGACCGCATGAAAAGATGTGTCCGGGGATTTTTTTGCAATTTGGAACTGGGGGACGGGTATTAAGGATGAAGGCCTTTTTGCTTGCATTGTGCCGAATTTTGGGATAAGATGTAAAATATCAAATCCGGCCGAAAAGGAGACCACGCTATGGACCGTTCCATCACCGAAGGACCGATTCTGAAACGCCTGCTGATTTTTGCGCTTCCGATTCTTGCCAGCAACTTCTTTCAGCAGATGTATAATATTACGGATGCGGCCATCCTCGGCAATTTTGTTGGAGAGCGCGCGCTTGCCGCCATCAGCGAGACAGGATATGTCGTCAACATCCTGATCGGCTTCTTCCTCGGCCTCGGGGTCGGCGCCGGTGTTTTGATTTCTCAGTGCGCGGGCGCAGGAGATCGGAAGGGGCTCTCCGACGCCGTCCACACCTGCGTGGCGCTCTGTCTCTGCGCGGGCGCGGTGATGACGTTCGTGGGCATTCAAGTCTCTCCATGGGTGTTGAGGGCCATCGATACGCCGGAGGACGTGATGGATTATGCCGTGACCTACCTGCGGATCTATTTTGCCGGTACCGTTCCGGTCATGCTCTACAATCTCGGCGGAAACATCCTGCGCGGCATGGGCGATTCCCGGCGTCCGTTTTATTACCTCGTCGTTTCAAGCCTTCTGAATGTGGCGCTTGATTTTCTGTTGGTTGCGGGGTTTCGTCAGGGCGTCGCGGGCGCGGCATGGGCGACCGTCCTCTCTCAGAGTGTTGCGGCGACGCTCGTTCTGCGCCGTTTGCTTCTGGCGAATGAGGCTTGGCGGCTCTCCTTAAAAAAGCTCCGGTTTCACGCGGAGTCCCTGCGGCAGATTCTCAGAATCGGCGTACCGGCCGGTTTGCAGATGGTGGTCGGTCAGCTTGCCCATCTGACGATGCAGACGCAGATCAATTCGTTCGGTTCCGAAGCGATGGCGGGAATCGGCGCCGCCGACAAAATCAACAATTTCATGTTTTTGCCGGTGGAGGCGCTCGGACTTGCCGTTACCACCTTCACGGGGCAAAATTTCGGCGCAGGGAAGCCCGAACGTGCTTATCAGAGCACAAAGATCTGCGCCGCGCTGGCCGTGAGCACCGCTCTAATGCTCAGTGCGCTGGTCTGGATCGGGATGGGGCCGTTTATCAGGATTTTTACGCGGGATCCGAATGCCGTTGAGGCGGCCGTCCTCTTTCTTTCCGTTTCCGCGCCGTTTTATGCGTTCTATGGCGTCGATGTCTCTGTCGCGGGTTCCCTCCGCGGAGCAGGGTTTACCGCCGTGCCAATGTTAGTCGACCTTACGTTTTACTGCGGCCTGCGGATTTTTTTGATGCTTGCCGTTATGCCCGTCTGGCATGACATCCGTCTGATTGGGCTCTGTTATCCGACGTCATGGTTTGCCGCCGCTTTGACCAATTTCCTATATTACCGTTTCGGAAAATGGAAGCGCCGCTGGGAAAATGAAGTCCCGGGGCAGCCGGCCGTCTGAGGATTTCCCGCCCATGCCGGAAATGCCAGCCTTCGTACAGCGGCTCGACAGCTCTTTTCTATGGGAAATGAGATTTGGCAATCATGCGGACGAATGACGCGCATATCCATATCCATACGGGGATGAAGAAACAAACAAAAAAAGAGCGGAAGATGAAGTTCCGCTCTTTTTTCTTATTTTGTTTCCGGTCTCGGGATAAACGCGGGATTATAGGCATAATAGTTTTTGCTGTTCAAGCCGTCGCGGATTTTCTCGAGGCTTTCGCCGAAACGCTGATAATGGACGATTTCTCTCTGCCGGAGGAAAGTGATCGCATCCCGCACGTCGGGATCGTCGGTCAGTTTCAGAATGTTGTCGTAGGTGAGGCGTGCTTTCTGCTCGGCGGCCATATCTTCATTGAGGTCGGCGAAGGGATCACCGGTGGATTGGAAAGAAGCCGCGTTAAACGGCACGCCGCTTGCATCCACCGGATAGATGCCGACGGTGTGATCGACGAAATAGGGCGCGAAGCCGCTGTTTTCGATATCCGACATTCTGAGATTCCTTGTCAGCTGATGTACGATGGTACTGACCATCTCCATATGGCCGAGCTCCTCCGTACCGATATCGGTCAGAACCGCTCTCACCATGTCGTTCGGCATGGCATACCGCTGGGAGAGATAACGCATGGCTGCGCCGGATTCTCCATCAGGCCCTCCAAGCTGAGTAATGATAATTTTGGCAATGCCGGGATCCGGATTCTGAACTTTAATGGGGTACTGCAATTTCTTCTCATACATCCACATATGCTTTAAGCCTCCTCAATATCCCATGGCCACGGGCTCTTGACCCATTGCCAGGTACCGGTTTCATTGAGATCCATCGGCGTCAGCATACCATATTTTTCTGCATATTCCGCGGCGGCCTCTTTTCTCATCTTCAAGTATTCCCTATAAAAGGCAAGCGCGTCCTCGTTGTCGGGGTGGGTGTCAAGGAAAAGGCCGGTCTCCAGCAGCACAAAATCCGACACCATGATTCTTGCCAGCAAGGTATTTTGCTCATCCATCTTTAAACCTTCTTTCCGAGATAGGGGAGGTCCAGATCGACAAAAAGAGTGCCCTGTTTCAGCGCCCTTGCCGGCTCATAGAGATTTCCCCAATACTGCATCGGTACATATGCCATCGCGAGCACCTGCATGGTGCTTTTTCTATAAGGCATAGGGATGGGCGTGGTTTGATCTGTTGTGTTATCCATATTTGACTCTCCAGAAAATCATTTACACGGTCCAAAGCGATTCTCCCGTGCATACCAGTATACGAAAAAGCACGCATAAGCGGGTAATCCTGCTCCAAAACAAGAAAAAAGGCGGCTTTGGATATAAAAAATAAAGAAAAAGATGGGAATTTTTAAAAAGTACCTTGCATTATGAAAAAAGGCAACATATAATATTTAACATAAAATAATATTATAAAGATAAATGGAGGTACTTGCAATGCCGGAGATCACCTATAAAATTACAAAAGAGATCGGCGTCATTTCCGAAAACCCCCGGGGCTGGACCAAAGAACTAAATATGGTCAGCTGGAACGACCGGGATCCGAAGTATGATATTCGCGAGTGGGCACCCGACCACAGCCGTATGGCGAAGGGCTTGACCTTTACCGCGGAAGAACTGGGCGAACTCCGCAAGATGCTCGAGGGATTGGAGCTTCCTGTTGAGGAGTTACCGGACTGATCATTTGTCTTTTATGCTCTGACTGCGGCGGGCATTTCTTCCGGCCAAAACCGGGGGACTGCCCGTTTTTCCTGCTGCAGAGCTTTGATACCTAATTTGGAAGGAAGAGTACTTTTTGGTAAGAGAAGATTTAAGGAACGTTGCAATCATTGCCCACGTCGACCACGGCAAGACGACACTCGTGGATGAGATGCTCAAACAGAGCGGCACCTTCCGCGAAAACCAAGTGGTCGAGGAGCGCGTCATGGATTCCGGAGACCTCGAACGGGAGCGCGGCATCACCATTCTCGCAAAGAACACCTCGATCCATTATAACGGCGTAAAGATCAACGTCGTCGATACGCCCGGACACGCGGATTTCGGCGGAGAAGTCGAGCGCGTGCTCAAAATGGTCAACGGCGTCATTCTGTTGGTCGACGCCGCGGAGGGACCGATGCCGCAGACGAGATTCGTGCTTCAGAAGGCGCTGGATCTCGGCCATCCGGTCATCGTCGTCGTCAACAAGATCGATCGCCCGGATGCCCGCCTCAATGAGATCGGCGACGAGATTCTGGAGCTTTTGCTGGATCTTGACGCATCGGAGGAGCAGCTCGACAGCCCGATGATTTTCTGCTCCGGCAGGGAAGGCACCGCTTCCTTTGATCCGTATCAGCGCGGCGGGGATCTGAAGCCGCTCTTTGATACGATTTTGGATCATATTCCGGCACCGGAAGGCGACGAAAATGCTCCTCTCCAGGTGTTGGTTTCCTCTATTGATTATAATGATTATGTCGGCAGGATCGGCATCGGCCGCATCGAGCGCGGAAAAATCCACGTCAACGACGACATCGTCGTCTGCGATTACCATAATCAGAAACAGCCCTATAAATCTAAGGTTGTGAGTCTTTATCAGATCGAGGGTCTGACCCGCGTTCCCTGCGACGAAGCGAGCGTCGGCGATATCGTCTGTATCAGCGGAATCACCGGCATCACGATCGGCGACACGATCTGCGCGCCGGATACGGTCGAGCCGCTCTCCTTTGTTAAGATCAGCGAGCCGACCGTCGAGATGACTTTCTGCGTCAACGACAGCCCGTTCGCCGGAAAAGAAGGCAAATTCGTCACCAGCCGCCAGCTTCGCGAGCGGCTTTATAAAGAGCTGATGAAGGATGTCTCTCTTCAGGTCTCCGATACCGACACTACGGATAAATTCAACGTCCGCGGCAGGGGCGAGATGCATCTCTCCATCCTGATCGAGACCATGCGCCGCGAGGGATACGAGTTTGCGGTCTCCACGCCGCGCGTGCTCTATAAGACGATCGACGGCAAGCTTCAGGAGCCGATCGAGCTTGTTTCCATCGATCTGCCGGAGGACTGCGTGGGCACCGTCATGTCCGCCATGGGGACAAGAAAGGGCGAGCTCGTCAAGATGGCTCCGTTCAACAGCCGCATGCGTCTGGAATTCCTCGTTCCGGCCAGAGGGCTCTTCGGCTACCGCAACGAGTTCTTGACGGAGACCCGCGGCGAGGGCATCATGAGCTCCATATTTGACAGCTACCAGCCCTACAAGGGCGATATTCAGCGCCGCAGCAGCGGGAGCCTGATCTCCTATGAAACGGGCGTCTCCGTCACCTACGGCCTCTATAATGCGCAGGAGCGCGGCCAACTCTTTATCGGAGCGGGCGTGCCGGTCTACGAGGGCATGGTCATCGGCGAATCGCCTAAGACGGAAGACATCGTCGTCAACATCTGCAAGACGAAACATCTGACGAATACGCGCGCTTCCGGTTCCGACGACGCCCTGCGGCTCACTCCGCCGAAGCGCATGAGCCTCGAGGCCTCCATTGAATTCATCAAGGACGACGAGCTGCTCGAGGTCACGCCAAAGAGCATCCGGATTCGCAAAAAGATCCTCAGCAACGATCTTCGGATGAAGGACCGCTTCAGGAAGCTCAAAGAGGATACCAAACCAGAATAAATACCGGCCTGCGTTTTCCGGCACGGGGGAAACGTGCACCTGTGAAATCAAAAGGCCTTACAGAGGAAAAAGCTGCGGGGCCTTTTTATATGATGAAAAAATAATTCGTTGTACGCCGATGGGAGGCCGTGGGATGTACAGAAAAGAACATGATTCTCTTGGTGAAGTGCTTGTGGAGGACGAACGGTACTGGGGCGCCCAGACGCAGCGAAGTCTCCGGAATTTCGTGATCGGTACGGAGACGATGCCGGCGGAGGTGATCCGCGCCTTTGCGCTGCTGAAAAAGGCCGCCGCGCAGGCGAACGCCGGACTTTCCGTATTGGAAGAAGAAAAATGCGGCCTGATCTGCGCCGTTTGCGACGAGATCCTGGCGGGAAAGCTCGACGGCGAGTTCCCGCTGCGCGTCTGGCAGACAGGAAGCGGCACCCAGACGAACATGAATCTCAACGAGGTCATCGCGCATCGGGGGAATCAGTTGGCCGGAAGGGAAGCCCTGCATCCTAACGACGATGTAAACCGCTCCCAAAGCTCAAACGATACGTTCCCGACCGCGATGCGGATTGCGGCCGTGCAGGTGGTCGAGGAGGGGCTGCTGCCTGCGCTGGATTCTCTGGCGGCCGCGTTCCACCGGCTGGAAAACGAATATCCCGGCGTGATCACGGTCGGACGCACCCATCTTCAGGATGCGGTGCCGATCCGCTTTTCGCAGGAGGTCAGCGGCTGGCGCGCCATGCTGCAAAAGGACCGCGGCATGCTCACGGCGGGCCTCAGGGATCTCTGTGAGCTTCCGCTCGGAGGAACGGCCGTCGGCACCGGACTCAACGCGCCGAAAGGATTTGACACCCTTTCGGCAGAGAAGTTGGCGGCGCTGACCGGGCTTCCGTTTGTCACGGCGGAAAATAAGTTTCACGCGCTGACAAGCCTCGACGCCTTTGTCGGCGAGCACGGCGCGATGAAGGCCCTCGCGGCGGATCTGATGAAGATCGCGAACGACATCCGGTGGCTTTCCTCCGGGCCGCGCTGCGGGATCGGCGAGCTGACCATTCCGGCAAACGAGCCGGGCAGCTCCATCATGCCGGGCAAAATCAACCCCACCCAGTGCGAGGCGGTCACGATGGTCGCCGTGCAGGTGATGGGAAACGATACAGCCGTCGGAATTGCGGCTTCTCAAGGCAATTTCCAGCTCAACGTGTTTCTGCCCGTTACAATCTATAACTTCCTCCAATCGGCGCGGCTGCTGGCCGACGCAATGCGCTCCTTCGAGAAAAACTGCGTCCGCGGAATCGTGCCGAACGAGGAAAAAATGGCCGAAAACCTGCGCCGGTCGCTGATGAACGTCACGGCGCTCAATCTGCGGATCGGCTATGAAAACGCGGCAAAGGTTGCAAACTATGCTTTTGCAAAGGACTGCACGCTCGCCGAGGCCGCGGAAGCGCTCGACTTCCTCTCGAGAGAGGAGGCCGAGGAGGCCCTCGACCCGAAGAAAATGGTGTGACGCCCCCAGCAACCCGTCCGGAATTTTAATAGGAGGTAACTTCTTTGGATTATCAGAAAGAATCTTTAAAAGCGCATTACGAATGGCGCGGAAAGCTGACGGTCGATTCCAAAGTGGCCGTCGATTCGCCGGAAGCGTTGTCTTTGGCCTATACGCCGGGCGTTGCGGCGCCTTGTCTCGAAATTCAGAAAGATCTCTCCAAGAGCTATGAGCTGACCGGGCGGTGGAACACGGTGGCGGTCGTCACCGACGGCACCGCGGTCCTCGGCCTCGGCGACATCGGCCCGGAGGCCGGGATGCCGGTCATGGAGGGCAAGTGCGTGCTCTTTAAAGAGTTCGGCGGCGTGGACGCGATTCCGCTCTGCATCCGCTCCAAGGACCCGGACGACATCGTCAAGACCGTTTCTCTGCTCGCGGGCAGCTTCGGCGGCGTCAACCTCGAAGATATTTCCGCACCGCGCTGCTTCGAGGTCGAGCGCCGGCTTAAGGAAATCTGCGATATCCCGATTTTCCACGACGACCAGCACGGTACCGCGGTCATTACGCTCGCCGGGCTTCTCAATGCGCTGAAAATCGTTGGGAAGCGGCTGGATGAAACCCGCTTCGTCGTAAACGGCGCCGGTGCCGCCGGAACCGCGATCACGAAACTCCTGCTCCGTGCGGGCGCCAAAGAGGGAATCGTCTGCGATCGGAGCGGCGCGATCTATGTCGGCCGCGGGAATTTGAATTCCGCGAAAGCCGAACTTGCAGAAATGACGAATCCTTCCCATATCGCCGGACCTCTCGCCGAGGCGGTCAAAGGAGCGGACGTCTTCATCGGCGTCTCCGCGCCGGGCGTGTTGACCGGAGAGATGGTGGAGACGATGGCGAAGAATCCGATTATCTTCGCCTGCGCAAACCCGGTCCCGGAGATCTTTCCGGACGAGGCCAAGGCGCACGGCGCGGCGGTCACGGCAACCGGCAGAAGCGATCTGCCGAACCAGATCAACAACGTGCTGGCGTTCCCGGGCATCTTCCGCGGGGCGCTCGACGTCCGCGCCTCCGAGATCAACGACGAGATGAAACTCGCCGCCGCCCATGCGCTGGCAAGTCTGGTCGGCGAGGATCTCTCCGCCGAGTACATCATTCCGCAGCCGTTTGATCCTCGCATCTGTAAGGCAGTCGCCGCGGCGGTCGCGGAGGCGGCGAGGAAATCCGGCGTCGCAAGAATATAAAGAATTTTGTCAAACAGTGAAAGGATGGCGATTAGGTCGTGGACAGTAAGAAAATGGAAGAAATCCAGCACATTATTGATCAGATGACCCCTTCGGAACTCGAAAAAGCTATGGAGTATCTGAATTCGCTTCTTGCATCCGCGGAAGAAAGTCAATCTTCTCATCCGGAAAATTGCGAATGACCCTTCAAACGTATGATGAGCACAGACTGCCGTGAAGCAATCTGTTTTTATGTTACAAAAATACCAAAACAAAAGACAGCCGCTGCCCCGTATCGGACTGCGGCTGTTTCTCATTAAATGATAGTTTCAAATAGCTTTTTCCATCCAGTGGTGCGGATGACCCTCGTCATAGGCGACGGGCGCGTCGGAGGTCTCGTATCCGCATTTTTCATAAAATCCGACGGCGCTCTCCTGCGCGAGGAGCTTGATCTTTTTTGCATGCTCGGATTTTGCGATGACCTCGAGGGCGGTGAGCACCGCGGCACCGAGATGATGCTTCCGGTATTCCTTTAGGACGGCGATTCGTCCGACCTGCCAAACAGCGTTTTCGCCCTTCGGATCCGGGAAGATGCGCCCGGTACCGACGCATTTGCCGTCGCAATAGATCGTGGCAAAACGAGCGACGTTGTCGATGTCGTCAAACTCGTTCTGATAGCCCTGTTCCGCGACAAAGACGGCCATGCGCACCGCGTAGGCGTCGTTTCGGTTGTCCTCGGTCTTCATCGTGATTTCCGCCATAAAAAAGCCCCCTTCCGTCAATAGGGCAATTATATTCTTTTCCGGCGGCGTTTGCAAGGGCCCGTCCGGCCTCATCCGGGATCTCCTGCGCACGGTTCCTGCCCCTGAAAAGCAAAATCTTGACATTACCAAAAAAACGGATATTCTTAGAATATATATATTCCGGGGAATTTGGGGAGACAATATGAAGAATTTTGAGAAATATACGAGAAATTTCATCGCGCCGGAGCATCCGGACATGAGCTGGACGGAGAAGCTCTATATCGAAAAATCCCCGGTCTGGTGCAGCGTCGATCTCCGGGATGGCAATCAGGCGCTTGTCGTGCCGATGAATGTCGCGGAGAAGCTGATCTTTTTTGAATCTTTGCTAAAGATCGGCTTCAAGGAAATCGAAGTCGGCTTTCCCGCCGCGTCGGAGACGGAATACAATTTTATCCGCCGCCTGATCGATGAAGGCCGCATCCCGGAAGACGTCTGGATTCAAGTGCTGACGCCGGCAAAACAGGAGCTGATTCAAAAGAGTTTTGACTGTGTCCGCGGCGCGAAAAACGTCATTATGCATCTGTATAACGCCACTTCCGTTGCGCACCGCGAGCAGGTCTTCCACAAGACCAAAGAGGAGATCTTGGAGCTTGCGGATAACGGCGCCCGCTGGATCAAAGAGGAAGCGGAACGTTTTGACGGGAATCTCCGGCTTGAATACTCGCCGGAGGCCTTTACCGGTACGGAGCCGGACTTCGCGCTGGCGATCTGCTCCGCCGTATTGGATATTTGGCAGCCGACGCCGGATCGAAAGGCGATCATCAATTTGCCGGCGACGGTTTCGCTCTCGATGCCGCACGTCTACGGCGCCCAGATCGCTTACATGAACCGGAGGCTGCCTTATCGGGACAGCATCGTCCTCTCCCTCCATCCTCATAACGATCGCGGCTGCGGCGTCGCGGACGCGGAGATGGGGCTTTTGGCTGGCGGCGAGCACGTCGAAGGAACGCTTTTCGGCAACGGCGAACGGACCGGAAACGTCGATCTCGTCACCCTTGCGCTCAATCTCTATTCTCAAGGAATCGATCCGGGCCTCGACTTTTCCGATCTGCCGGCCCTCGTAAGCATGAGCGAAGAGGATACCGGCATGATGGTGCCCGACCGTCAGCCTTACAGCGGCGAGCTCGTGTTCACGGCATTTTCCGGCACCCATCAGGACGCGATCGCCAAAGGCATCGAATGGTATAAGGAAGGGAAGAGCGCCCACTGGAACGTGCCGTATCTGCCGATCGACCCGGAAGACATCGGCCGGAAACTGGAGGACAGCGTCATCCGCATCAACAGCCAGAGCGGCAAGGGCGGCATCGGTTATCTGATTTCTCAAAATTACGGCTATCATCTTCCGCCGAAGATGATGCCCGACGTCGGAAAAACGGTCAAATCCGCCTCCGATCAGCTCGGCAAGGAACTGATGCCGGAGGAAGTTTTCGAGATCTTCCGGAAAGAATATATCAATTACTTTGATCCGCTGGATATTACGGCGGCGGACTTTACAAATCTCCCGGAGAAGCGGATTTCCGCCAAAATCGTGGTGATGAAGGACGGCGAGAGGCGGGAGCTCTCCGCGACCGGAAACGGACATCTGAACGCCGTGGCGAACGCTCTGAAAGAGAACCTCGGCTATCAGTTCCATCTGACCAGCTACTCCGAGCACGCCCTCGAAGATGAAAAAGGCACCAGCTCTCTGGCGGCGGCTTACGTCGGCATCAGCAACGGCGGCCGCGAGACAATCTGGGGCATCGGCATCCACGGAGACATTATGGCCGCCTCGGTCAACGCTCTGGTCTCCGCCATCAACCGCATGGAAAGGGGCACGAAATGACAAACGCCGAAAAAGCAGCAAAAGCGACCGCGCTGCTCAAAGAAGCCTATCCGGACGCCGTCTGTTCGCTGGAATACATAAAGCCGCATGAGCTTCTGATTGCAACGCGCCTCGCCGCACAGTGTACGGACGCGCGCGTCAACCTGATTACGCCGGTTCTGTTCGGCAAATATCCGACCATTGGGGCGCTCGCCGACGCAGAGGAATCCGATATCGGCGGGATCATCTATTCCTGCGGTTTTTATAAGACAAAATCACACGACATCAAGGAGATGTGCCGCATTCTTCGCGACGAATACGGCGGGATCGTGCCCGACACCGTGGAGGAACTGACCAAGCTGCCGGGCGTCGGCAGAAAGACCGCGAACCTCGTGGTCGGCGACGTCTACGGAAAACCCGCGGTCGTCTGCGACACGCACTGCATCCGCATCACGAACCTGCTCGGCCTGACGACGACCAAGGACCCGGCCAAATGCGAGACCGAGCTGCGCGCCGTGCTCGACCCTCAGGAATCCAATATGTTCTGCCATCGCCTCGTGCTCCACGGCCGGGCGGTCTGTATCGCAAGGAGACCACAATGTGAACGCTGCGTGCTCAAAGAGATCTGCGCCTATTATCAGAATCTGAAAAAGCCGGAGGAGGAGAGCGAATGAAGCAGCTTGAGATTTTTGATACCACCCTCCGGGACGGCGCACAGGGAGAAAACGTCAGCTTCTCCGTCGCGGACAAGCTCAATATTCTCAAGGCGCTCGCCGCGATCGGCATCCCGTATGTCGAGGCGGGGAATCCGGGCAGCAACCCGCGCGACGCGGAGTTTTTTAACAGCATCCGTGGAAAGGAATTCGGGACAAACGTCGTGGCTTTCGGATCCACAAGGAGGCGCGGCATCCGGCCCGAGGAGGATGGAAACTGTTTGGCCCTGCTCAGCGCGGAGACGGAAACCGTCGCGATCTTCGGCAAGGGATGGCTGCTCCATGTGACGGATGTGCTCCATACGACGCCGGAAGAAAATCTGGCGATGATCCGGGATACGGTCGCCTTTTTTGTCAAAAGAGGAAAGCGTGTCTTCTATGACGCGGAGCATTTCTTCGACGGGTATCTCGATCATCCGGAATACGCCATGGCGACGCTCAGAGCTGCGGAAGAGGCCGGCGCGGAACGCCTGATCCTCTGTGATACCAACGGCGGCACCTTCCCGGAGACGGTCTCGGAGATCGTTCGGAGCGTCTCGGGGACGACGGCCGTGCCGCTTGGCATCCACTGCCACAACGACACCGGCTGCGCGGTCGCGGCCTCGATTGCCGCCGTGGAGGCCGGCGCCGTGCAGGTGCAGGGGACCTTCCTCGGCATCGGCGAACGCTGTGGAAACGCGAATCTTTCCACGCTGATCGGCGATCTTCAGCTCAAGAGGGGCTATGCCTGTATTCCGGAGGAGAAGATGCAGAATCTGACCGCCACTGCGCGGTATCTCGCCGACATCAGCAACATCCGGCTCAGCAACACGATGCCCTACGTCGGGCAGTCCGCGTTCAGCCATAAGGGCGGCATGCACATCGACGGCGTGATGAAAAACAGCCGCAGCTTTGAGCATATTCCGCCGGAAGAGGTCGGCAACAACCGGAATATTCTGGTTTCCGACGTTGCCGGAAGAAGCGCCCTCGCGGAAAAACTCGCGAAAATCGACGGAGGCCTCGCCCGCGACAGCGAAAAGCTCGCCGATTTTGCACAGAATATCAAACAGCTGGAATACGAGGGCTTTCAGTTTGAATCGGCCGCCGCCAGTATGGAGATCCGCGCGCTTAAATATTTCGGCGGATACCGGCCTTTTTTCACGCTCTGCCACTTCAAGACGATCGGCGAACAGCCCGCGCCCGATACGGATCGCTCCGCCGCGGCCGTCGTGAAAATCAAGGTCGGAGACCGCTATGAGATCACGGCGGAGGAGGGAGACGGCCCGGTTCACGCCCTCGATAAGGCGCTTAAGAAGGCGCTTTCGGTTTTCTATCCGGAGGTAGGGGGCATCACCCTTGTCGATTATAAGGTGCGCGTCATCGACAGCGGCAAAGGCGCCGCGGCCATGGTTCGGGTTTTGATCGAGAGTACGGACGGGGAGGCCGTCTGGACAACGGTCGGCGCCTCGACGGACATCATCGACGCCTCATGGCAGGCGCTGGTCGATTCCATCGAATACAAGCTGCTCAAGGAAAACGGCATTCTGCAATGACGGCCTTGAAAAAATATCGCGAAACCGATATAATAAAACCACGAAACGGAGGATGAAAAAATGGCTTTTGAAGTGACAAAGGATATGCTGATCAGCGACGTGATCGCCAAAGATAAGGGCTCGGCACAGGTCTTTTTCGCCATGGGAATGTTTTGTTTCGATTGCCCGGCGGCAAGAGGAGAAACGATCGAGGAGGCCAGTATGGTGCACGGCATCGACTGCGGCGAGCTGGTCAAAAATCTCAACGAGTATTTCAGCAAAAATGCGTAACAGGAGACGCAGCCGCAGGAAAGTGTTTCTTCACGGCTGCTTTCTTTATGAAGAAATAACCGCCCGTCGGCCAATCGAATGAAAACGCTTTGGCTTCCCACATGGAGCGAAAAATGGCGGCCCGCTACGGGCGCGGAGGTTTATTCGCTAAGAAGCCTACGCAAGTCACGTTTTCGTGGCCGGCGTGAACCGCGCGGTTGACGGGCGATTTTAATTGATAACGGAAAAAACGGAGCGAAAAACGATGGAAAAACTGGATGCAAGGCTCAGGGCGGCGGCTCATTTTGTGAGAAAAGGCACGGTTGCCGCCGACATCGGTACGGATCACGCCTACCTCATCTGTCATCTGATCGAAAAGAAGATCTGCACGAAAGGCTATGCCTGCGACATTAACGCGGGCCCGCTCGAAAACGCCCGCGCCGAGATCGAAGCCCGGAACCTTTCGGACCGGATCGAACTTCTGCTTTCCGACGGGCTGGAAAAACTGCCGGGCCGCGGGATCGACGAGGTGATCATCTGCGGCATGGGCGGCGAGACCATCGCCGAAATTATCGAAAAGGGCGAATGGCTCCGGCGGGAGACGGTACACCTGATTCTTCAGGCGATGACGCGGCCGGAATACCTCCGGAAATGGCTCTGCGAGCACGGTTTTCGGATCGACGAGGAGAAGGCGGCCGAGGCGGAAGGGCATGTTTACAGCGTCATGAGTGTCTACTATACGGGAGACAAATGGACGCCGGATCTGCTCTACTGCTATACCGGAGAGCTTTTGGGGGATCCGTCGAAGCCCGCGGAGAAATATCTTCGCCGTCAGGTCTCGATCCAGCGCGCGATTGCGAGGGGACTCGAGCGCTCGCCGGCCGGCGCGCAGAAGGCCATTTTGCATGATTCGCTCGCGGACATGATTGAGGAACAGATGAAGGAAAATAAAGATGTGTAAAGCTATAGACTTTTACAGATATCTGGACGAGATCGCGCCGTTTTCCGCGCAGGAAGCATGGGATAATTCCGGCTTTCTGGTCGGCGACGGGGAGGCACGGGTGACGAAGGTACTCGTTGCGCTGGATGCGACCGAGGAGGTGCTCTGCGAGGCTGCCGAAAAGGGCGCGGAGCTCGTAATTACGCACCATCCGGTCATTTTCAGCCCGCTGAAAGAACTGCATCCCTTCGGTATGGCCTACGTCGCCGCGCGGAAAGGCGTTGCGGTCATCTCTTCGCATACGGCGCTCGACGTGGCCGACGGCGGCGTGAACGACTGCCTTGCCGCGGCGCTCGACCTGCGAAATATCCGCAAATGCAAGGACGAGGCGGGCCTGCTCCGCGTCGGCGAGTTGCCGGAGCAGATGGAGCTGTCGGAATTTATCCCTTATGTCGCCGAAAAGCTCGGCGTCGGCGGTATCAAATATACGCCGGCGGAAAAACCGATCGGAACCGTCGCGGTCTGCGGCGGGAGCGGCGCGGAATTCTATCCGGATGCCGTAGTCTCCGGCGCGGACGCCTATGTGACGGCGAACGTCAAGCATAATTGGTGGATTGAAATCCGCCGCGCGGGATTCTGCGTGCTGGACGCCGGCCATCACTGCACAGAAAACACGGTGATCACGCCGCTGGCAAAGCGCCTGTCGGAGCGTTTTCCGGAGACGGAAATTCTCATTTCGGAGCGCTGCAAGGACCCGGCGCTCTACTGGACAAAATAAAGTTGGGGGGCGTGTACGACGGCTTTAGACGGCATCACGCTGCATTTACTGAAAAAAGAAATCGAGGGGAAGGCGCTCGGCGCCCGGATCGACAAGATTCATCAGCCGTCGAAGGAAGAGCTGGTTCTCGCGCTGCGCTGGAACGGCGGAAGCGGAAAACTGATGCTCTCGGCCGCCGCATCCGCGCCGCGCATTCATTTTACGGAAAAGGGCTTCGACAATCCGAAGTCGGCACCGATGTTCTGCATGCTCATGCGGAAACATCTGAGCGGCGCGAGGCTCATCGGCATCGAGCAGTTCGGCCTCGAGCGCATCCTGCACCTCTCTTTTTCAACGTATAACGACCTTGGCGACCCCGTGATTCTGAAACTTGCGGTCGAAATCATGGGGCGGCACAGCAACATCATCCTGATCGGAGAGGACGGACGCATCGTCGACTCCATCAAGCGCGTCACGGAGGAGATGTCGAGCGTGCGGCAGGTTTTGCCCGGCATGTGCTACGAATTTCCGCCGGCGCAGGATAAACTGAGCCCACTGGAGCCGGATTTTGCCGAACTGGAGCGCCGTTTGACAAACGGACCGGACCGCCCGCTCTCTAAAGCGCTGCTCGAGCATCTGGACGGCGTCTCGCCGATCGTCTGCCGGGAGCTCTCTTTCCGGGCCGCCGGCGATCTCGACCCCGTCTGCAGCGAACTCTCCAAGATACAGAAGGAGCGCCTCCGCGAAGCAATCGGCGCTTTGGGCGATTCCGTGAAAACCGGCTCGGCCATCCCTTATATGGTCTGCGATCCGGAGGGACGACCGATGGATTTCACGTTCCTCGACGTCCGGCAGTACGGAGACGGCGCGGAAACGAAGCCCTGCGCCTCCTTCAGCGAGTTGCTCGACCGCTACTATGCCGACCGTACCGGCGCCGATCGCATGAAGCAGCGCTCCGGCGATCTCTTCCGCTTCATTACGAATCTGCGGGACCGCCTCGCAAGAAAGCTCGAAATCCAGCGGCAGGAGCTTAAAGAATCCGGGCAGCGGGAGAATCTGCGCGTCTGCGGCGAGTTGCTTCAGGCCAATCTCTATGCGCTCCAAAAGGGCATGACCTCGGCGACCGTGGAGAATTATTACGACGAAAACCGCCCGCTGACCATCAAACTCGATCCGCGGTTTACGCCCGTGCAGAACGCCCAGCGGTACTACACCGAATACCGCAAGGCGGACAACGCGGAGAAGATCCTCAAAGAGCTGATCGAGAAGGGCGAAAATGAGCTTGCCTATGTGGATTCCGTCTCCGACCTGCTCGCCCGCGCGCGGACGGAGGACGAGTTGCTTGTCCTCCGCGAGGAGCTTCTGGAGCAGGGGTACCTCAAAAATCACGGGAGCCGAAACCAGAAACCCCCGAAGTTGCCTCCGATGGAATACGTCTCCTCCGACGGCTTCCGGATTCTCTGCGGAAGAAACAACCTCCAGAACGACCGCCTGACGCTCAAAGACAGCCGCAAAACGGATCTCTGGCTCCACACGCAGAAGATTCCCGGCTCCCATACGATCATCGCCGCAGAAGATAAAGAAATCCCGGACCGCACGATTCTCGAGGCGGCCGTCGTCGCGGCTTATAATTCCAAGGCTCGGGATTCCGCGCAGGTAGCGGTGGATTACACGGAGGTCCGAAACGTGAAAAAACCGGGCGGCTCGGCGCCGGGCAAAGTGATCTATGACCACTACAAAACCGTATATGTGAAGCCCTCGCAGTTTGAAGAGCTGTTCGGAAACAAATAAAACAAATGTCCTCTTGGCCCGCGTTTTATCCCGCGGGCCGCTTTTTTATGCTTGGAGTTTCGCGGTGTCGGCGATGCGGCCGAAGATATCCGAACCTTGCGGAATCGGACGAGTTTCTTCTGCGGGTGCGGCGGCTTTGTCTCCTTGGGCGGCTCCGATTTTTGCGAGATTTTGCCGATGCTCTTTAAGAAAGCTCGTCCGAAACGGAGAAACAGCCTCCATTTTCCATAGACGAGCCGCTGGATTTTTTTGAATGAACATACTCAATTTTTCGAGGAAAAGGCATGATTCTGCAAGAATCGGTTGACTTTTATAAATTGTATGGTATAGTTAATTCGTTAATTTTGCATCTGTTGTAATTCCCTCAAAAGAACGGCCAAGGGGAGGTGACACTGTCGCCGACAGCCTGCGGGCAAATGTGCGATAGAAAACGAGTTCGCCGTCTTTTTGCGGGAATCTGAAACACTGCACCATAGGGGCCTTCTAAAACCGGGCGTCACAGCAACGTTTAGAAAAAAATCCTTTTGCGGGGTCGGTTCCAAAAAGTGTGGTGGGTCGACAGGTTTTTAACACCACGAGGCAAAATTTGTTTCAACCTTGCTTCGTGACCATGTCGGGCAACCGGCATGAAAAATGGGTGAGGCGAAAGCCGGATCCTGTTTTTACCTTGCGTGACTTGAAATCCGCAAAAGGGGGATGCAGAATGGATCATACTGCCATTATCAGCCTGAAAAACATCGTGGTTGAGTTTGACGGAGAACAGGTTCTCCGCGACATCAGCCTCGATATTCACAATCATGAATTCGTCACGCTTTTGGGACCGTCGGGATGCGGAAAAACAACGACTCTGCGCATCATCGGCGGCTTTGTTGCACCCAAAAGCGGGGACGTTTTTTTTGATGGGGAAAAAATCAACGCCCTTCCGCCGTATAAACGGGAGGTCAACACCATTTTCCAGAAATATGCCCTGTTTCCGCATCTGGATGTATTTGAGAACATCGCTTTCGGTCTCCGCCTTAAAAAGACGCCGAATGAGGTGGTCCGTCAGCGCGTCTCCGAAATGCTCGAGCTTGTCAACTTGCGCGGCTATGAGCACAAGGACGTGGACCTGCTTTCCGGTGGCCAGCAGCAGCGCGTCGCCATCGCCCGCGCGCTGATCAACCAGCCGAAAGTGCTGCTCCTCGACGAGCCGCTGGGCGCGCTTGACCTCAAACTCCGCAAGGAGATGCAGGTGGAGCTCAAAAAGATCCAGAAAAACACACAGGTCACTTTCATCTATGTGACGCACGATCAGGAGGAGGCCCTGACCATGAGCGACACCGTTGTCGTCATGCGCGCAGGCGAGATCCTTCAGGTGGGCACGCCGGTCGATATCTATAACGAGCCGAGAAACGCGTTCGTTGCGGACTTTATCGGCGAATCCAACATCATCGACGGTATCATGAAGAAAGATTACCTTGTGGAGTTTGCGGGCCGGGATTTTGAGTGTGTGGATTTCGGTTTCGGCGACCACGAGCAGGTGGACGTCGTGATCCGGCCGGAGGACATCAAGGTGTCCGAGCCGGAGAAGGGCCAGATTTCCGGCGTGGTGGAGAGCGTGATTTTTAAAGGCGTGCATTATGAGATACGGGTCTTTGCATGCGGGTATCACTGGAAAATCCATTCCACGCTGTATGAGGAACCGGGCAGGGAGGTCGGGCTTTCCGTCATCCCGGACGATATCCACATTATGCACCGCATGGAGGAGACCGGAAATGCTGAAGTCTAAATATCCTGCTTTCCCTTATCTTCTTTTTATGGTGATCTTCATCGTTGTCCCGCTCTGCATGGTCGCTTTCTTTGCTTTTACCGATCTCAACGGAGAATTTTCGACCGCCAACATTGTGGAGGTCGCCGACTACGCCTCCGTCATCATCCGCAGCCTCTGGATGGCTTTTGTTGCCACCGTGATCTCATTGATGCTCGGTTATCCGTTCGCCTATTTTATGGCCAGAAGGACGACCCACGTACGCCGCACGATGCTGATGCTGATTACGCTGCCGATGTGGATGAACTTTCTGCTCCGGACCTACGCATGGATGACGATCCTTGAAAACAACGGCCTCATCAACCGCCTATTAAGATTGCTCGGGCTTGGAACCCTGCAGCTCATCAATACGCAGGGCGCGGTCGTGCTCGGCATGGTTTATGACTATCTGCCCTTTATGATTATTCCGCTTTATACGGTGCTCATCAAGATGGATGTCTCCGTCATCCAGGCCGCGCAGGATCTCGGCGGCAACCCCTTTCATGTGTTTACGCGCGTGATCCTTCCGCTGAGTGTGCCCGGCATCACCACCGGCGTCACGATGGTCTTTGTGCCGGCGGTCAGCACCTTTATCATTTCCCGCATGCTCGGCGGCGGCTCCGAACTCATGATCGGCGACCTGATCGAGATGCAGTTCCTTGGCAACACCTATAATCCGAATCTGGGCGGCGCCATCGCGTTCGTGCTCATGATTATCATTCTGTTTTGCATGAGCGTGATGAACCAATTTGACTCCGACAAGGAGGAAGCGGAGGAAGGAGGTGTCGTCCTGTGAAATTCCTTTCCAAATTCTATGTGGGCCTTATCTACTTTTTCCTCTATATCCCGATCGCGGTGCTGATCTTCTTCTCTTTTAACCAATCCAAGAGCCGCACGCTTTTTACCGGCTTCACAATGAAATGGTATGAGAAACTCTTCACGAACGACATCATCATCAATTCCGTCATCAACACGCTGATCGTCGCACTGATTGCCGGTGTGATCGCCACCGTCCTCGGCACGATGGCCGCCATCGGTATCTCCGCTTTCAACCGCAAAATGAAAGAGATCGTGATGAACGTCTCCTATCTGCCGATTGTTAACCCGGATATCATCACCGGCGTCTCGTTGATGCTGCTCTTCCTGTTCCTGCGTATCGAGCTCGGATACACAACCCTGATTCTCGCTCATATCACCTTCAACGTGCCGATCGTGATTTTCAATGTCCTTCCTAAGATCGGCCAGATGGACAAAAACGTCTACAATGCGGCGCTCGATCTCGGCTGCAACCGCCGGCAGGCCTTCTTCAAGGTGATGCTTCCGGAGATCATGCCCGGGGTTATGGCAGGCTTTCTGCTTTCAATCACCTATTCCTTCGATGATTTCGTCGTCAGCTATTTTACAAGCGGTCCCACTTCGCAGGTGCTCTCCGTCGTCATCTATTCCATGACGAGGCTCAAGGTGAGCCCGGAGATCAACGCGCTGTCGACCATCATGTTTGCCGTCGTGCTGATGATTTTGCTCGTTGTGAATGTGTTTGAAACCAGAAAAGAAAAAAAGATGCTACAAAGAAGAACAGGTGGGGGGTCATGGTTATGAAAAAAATATTTGCCGTGCTTTTGGCTTTGCTGATACTGGCGCTTTCCTCTTTTACGGCCGCTTCGGCGGAAGAGGAAGCCTACACAATCCATGTGGAGGACGAATCCTACTATCAGAGATTCCAGGGGCAGGGTATTGAGATTAACGTCTACAACTGGGGAGAATATATCGCAAACGATTCGCTCAATTTCGTGGATATCAACCAAGAGTTTGAAAAAGTGACCGGGATCAAGGTCAATTATACGATGTTTTCTTCCAACGAGGAACTGTATGCGAAGATGTGCTCCGGCGGCACCTCCTACGATATAATTATCCCGTCCGATTATATGATCGGCCGGATGATCGAGGAGGGGATGCTCCAAAAGCTGGATTTCAGCAACATCCCCAATTATAAATACATTGACGAGGAATATCGAAACAAGAATTACGATCCGGAAAACGAATACTCCGTGCCGTATTTCTGGGGTGTCGTCGGCATCGTCTATAATAAAACGATGATCGATGCCTCGGAGATCACCGGCTGGGACATCTTCTGGGATGAAAAATATGCCGATAACATGCTGATGTTCTCAAACTCCCGGGATGCCTTTGCCATCTCGCTGCTCGATCTCGGCTACTCGTTCAACACGACGGATGAGGGAGAGCTCCGTGAGGCGGCGGCGCATCTTTCCGAGCAAAAACCTTTGGTTCAAGCCTATGTTATGGATGAAATTTATGATAAAATGGAGGGCGGGGAAGCCGCCTTTGCCCCATATTACAACGGCGACGCCATCTCCATGATGAGCGAGTGCGACGATCTCGACTTCTATATCCCGGAAAATACGAGCATTTTTGTGGA
>ERZ795048.404-NODE-404-length-46079-cov-5.991765_pt1 | contig 46079 bp, 40 predicted proteins | sample MGYA00375132_ERZ795048 | MGnify/ENA primary metagenome ERZ795048 (study PRJEB30177, sample SAMN05720225) | activated sludge metagenome | isolation source: Anaerobic digester | place: Hong Kong | collected 2014-12-17 ...
TTAACTATTTTATTGATTCCCAAACAATTATATTAACATTTAACGAACTATTGTTTAATGATCCGGCTTTTAAAAAATTTAATAAATGATTGTAATTTAATAGAGTCACATAAAACAGGAATTGCCGGAATGAAATTTACAGCGGCAGCAATTCACAATAGGAAATAATTGTTAAATACAGGTAAGTTCTTTTCGACCAATGAAATAATTAAATACCCGAATGAAAGAACTCAGAATAAATCCGACAAAACACTCTCCGGAGATTGCACTGTCGCCGGAAGGTTCAATTCTGATCAAAGGCCGTTCAATTCATGAGAATGTTCATGAGTTCTTCGAACCGGTAGATAAATGGATAACTGATTACATTAAAACTCCGGCTGACTTAACTTGTGTGGATGTTAATCTTGAATATTTTAACAGTGCCAGTGCAAAGATATTTATTCATTTACTTGAAATGATCAGGCATGTGAGTCTGAAAAACAAGAAATTTGTGATAAACTGGTATTATGAAGACGGGGATGAAGATATTCTTGAAAGAGGAGAGTATTTTTCATCTATTCTTAACGTCCCTTTTAACTTTATTAAGCTAAGCTAGGAGCCTGGCAGGCCACTTCATATACAGATGCTGTTTTCAAAGGACTGAGTGTATTCCCGAAATGCAATCATTTTTAGTCTTTACCGGTTTTTTTCCTCTGCTTTCTGTATGTCTCAATGTAGGCTTTCAGATAGATTATTGAAACAATAAAGAAGATGATCCCCATTAAGAGAACCATGATAAAGCTGAAAACTGACGGTTTACCGAATTGTGGCAGGGGGTGTTTTAAGCGGTAAAAATATCCGAATAAAGAATATGCTATTACCATTATTGATATGATAAGGCTGAAAATAACCGTTGTACCGTCAAATATCCTGGTTGTACGGTATAATTCCGATTTTTTAAATTTTATATAGGAAGCCTGGGCGTATGTTCTGGCCTTTTGTTGTGACCTTTTCTGTCTGTATTTTCGCCATTGTTCCATTGCTTCCTGGTATTCTTTCTCATTATCAGTAATCCGGTCATAATTTGCTATAAGAAAATCATAGGCCTCAGTAATTTCAATGAACTTATCCTTTGCTTCAGGAGAAGGATTAATATCAGGATGATAGGTCCGGGCCTTTTTTCTGTAAGCCTTTTTTATTTCGTCCAGAGAAGCATTGTCTGGCAGGTCGAGGATACGCAGATAATCTGCAAGTGTCATACTTAACCATGGGTTAATGTATAACAAATGTAAAGATATTATTTTACTATACCTGTAAATCCCATAAATGCCAGGGCAAGAATCCCGGCAGCTATAAGTGAAAGAGGAACACCTTTCATTGATTTCGGAACGTCAACAAGATCTATTTGTTCACGTATGCCGGCCAGGAGTATAAGTGCAAGGCCGAAACCTATTGCGGTTGCGGCACTGTATACAACTCCTTCCAGAAGGTTGTAATCTTTCTGAATAACCAGAATTGCAACCCCGAGAACGGCACAGTTAGTAGTTATTAAGGGAAGGAAAATGCCGAGAGCCTGATAGAGAGACTGACTGATCTTTTTAAGTATTATCTCAACGATTTGCACAAGAAAAGCAATGACCAGAATGAAAGTGATGGTCTGCATGAAGGCTATTCCCAGTTTATCAAGGACATATGTCTGAATAAGGTAAGTGACAGTAGTGGAAAGAACCATGACGAAAGTAACGGCACCTGCCATGCCAAGAGATGTATTTACTTTGCCCGAAACGCCCAGGAAAGGACATATTCCGAGAAATTGGGCAAGGACGACATTGTTGATTAATACAGCCGAAATGATTATCAATATATATTCCATGTCATTATATTCTTATGTTCTTTTTAAACTGTTTATAAATCCTATCAAATAACCAAGAGCAATAAAAGCTCCGGGTGCAAGAATAAATATCAGGATACCGTCACCATTGATAAATTTATAACCAAAAACAGACCCGTTTCCCAGTATTTCTCTTATAGATCCAAGTATTCCCAGAGCCATTGTAAAACCCAATCCCATACCTGCTCCGTCAATAAAAGATGATAGTGTTGTGTTTTTGCTGGCAAAAGCTTCTGCGCGGCCAAGAACTATGCAATTCACAACTATAAGAGGGATGAAAATGCCAAGTGTTTCATAAAGAGTAGGTACATAAGCCTGCATAAACAGATCGACAATAGTTACGAATGATGCTATAATTACAATAAAAGAGGGGATTCTAACCTTATCGGGAATAATACCCGCCAGAAGGGATACAACTATATTTGAGCAGATAAGAACAAAAGTAGTGGCTATACCCATTCCCATTCCATTTAATGCCGAAGTTGTGGTAGCAAGGGTAGGACAGGCTCCTAGAACAAGTACAAGTATAGGGTTTTCCTTGAAAAATCCTTTTGTGAAATTTTGTAATTGATTCATGCTAAGCTTTTTTTATTGGTTTATTCACTTTGCAGGTGTATTAATTTTATTGGTTTTCAGTGTTGGATGAACCTGAAGTTCCATCATATGTTCCACCTGAGAAAAGGGTGTTATATGCACGTTGCACAGCATCGCAGAAAGCTCTTGAGCTTATTGTGGCAGCAGTGATGGCATCAACCGGCCCTCCGTCATTTTTAACTTTAAGAAGAAAGTCAGAAGGGTTTTTCTCCATAAACTGATCTTTAAAAGCGGGCTCTGACATTTTAGTGCCCAGTCCAGGTGTTTCTTTGTGTTCCAGTACTGCTATGTTGATTATTGTACCGTCAGGTTTAAAACCGGCCATGAGTGATATATTCCCTCCGAAGCCCTTATCAGTATAAGTATTCACTGCATAGCCTACTGTATTATCTTCTACTTTTGCAGGATAAATGTCGAGACTGTCTCCGTCCATTGTTGCCATACGGAACATTTCTGCATTGGGGTCATTGGTAAATTCAGGGACTACCTGTCTTATAGCTTCGGTTTTCTTGTTCAGCATTGTGCGGGCAATTGGTTCTTTTGTTAATTCATATACGAAGGCTAAACAGGCTGATGCTCCCATAGCAATGAGAGTCAGAGCAAGTGCCATATTTTTAAAACTCGATTCTATCTTAGCCATTTTTAACCTCCTCTCCAAATCTTCCGGGTTTAATATATCTGTTCATTAGTGGTACAAAAGCATTCATTATCAATATTGCAAATGAGACTCCTTCAGGATAAGCTCCCCATACCCTTATTACAACTGTAAGTATTCCGATTCCAATACCATAAATGATCTGAGCTTTTGGGTTCATTGGTGAAGTAACATAGTCAGTAGCCATAAAAATAGCACCAAGAAGAATACCTCCTGCCAGAATATGGAACATAGGATCTGCATTTTTTGCAGGATTTGAGAGCCACAGAATAGTAGTAAAAATCCCAATAGTAGCTATTATCGAAACAGGTATGTGCCAGGTTATTATTTTTCTTATAAGAAGGTACACAAATCCTATTAGAAGGGCTATGGCTGCAACTTCTCCAAGAGACCCTCCCATGTTACCCAGAAACATCTGGGCAGGAGTTGGTATCTGTGTAATAAGATCGGATAATGGTTCACCATTTTTCAGACCTTCTTTTACAATAGCGAGCGGAGTAGCACCCGTGACCGCATCAGTATAACCGGTATTAAAACCTGAAGGTACAGGCCAGCTTGTCATTTGAACCGGGAAAGAGATAAGCATAAAAACCCTGCCCACCAGAGCCGGATTAAAGATGTTATTTCCCAGTCCGCCAAAAGTCATCTTGGCAATCCCTATAGAGACTAAACTACCAATTATAATAATATGAACAGGCAGGTTTGAGGGTACATTGAATGCTAGCAGAAGTCCTGTTACAAGGGCTGAACCATCGGTAAGAGATACCGGTTTTTTGAGTATGAATCTCTGAATTAGATATTCGAAAACAAGACAGGATATAACAGAAACACTTGTTACTATAATTGCTCCGTAACCAAAGTAAAATATAGAGGTAAGGAGAGCAGGCAGCAGGGCAATAACCACTCCGGTCATTAGCTTTTTAGTGGTTTCCCTGCTGTGTGAATGGGGTGATAACGATATATTAAACAATGTACTCATGAAAAGTATATTAAGGATCTTTTATTTAACAACTCTTTCGCGTGCCTTCTTTATAACAGTCGACTTACCAAGTCTTATATAATCAAGCAGGGGCCGTCCTGCAGGGCATGTATAGCTACAGGATCCACATTCCATACAGTCGGTGATCCGTTCTTCTTCTGCTTTTTCAAAAAGCCCTTTCTGAGTCAGAAGCATAAGAAGATAAGGCTCCAGTCCAAGAGGACAGACAGAAACACATTTGGCGCAGCGTATACATGGTTGTGATGGCATTCTGTCCGATTCAGAGGCAGGGAAAAGGATAATGCCAGACATGCCTTTAACCACTGGTACATCAGTATTTATGAGCGCTTTCCCCATCATTGGACCTCCGGATATGATTTTACCTGTATCATCAGGAAGACCTCCGGCTTTTTCGATTAACAGGCTGATAGGTGTGCCTATTCTGACAAAATAATTACCGGGATTAGTAAGATTCTTTCCGGTAATAGTTACAACCCGTTCAATTAGTGGTTTGTTTTTTTGTACTGCTTCATAAACAGCAAAAGTAGTCCCTGCATTATGAACAACAACATTTACATCAATAGGCAGACGTCCTGAAGGAACTTCCCTGCCTGTAAGAGCTTTGATAAGCTGTTTCTCGGCACCCTGAGGATATTTTACTTTCAGAGGACATATTTCAATTCCTTCAAATGAAGCAGAAAGCTTTTTCAGATGAGCGATTGCATCAGTTTTGTTATTTTCAATGCCCACAAGAGCACGTTTGATTTTCAGAGCTTTCATGAGAATTGAAATTCCGACAAGGATTTCTTTTCCTTTTTCCAGCATAAGACGATGATCGGCAGTCAGATATGGTTCGCATTCGACCCCGTTTATAATAAGTAAATCACATCTCTTACCTGAAGGAACAGAGAGTTTAACATGTGAAGGGAAGGTGGCCCCTCCCAATCCAACAATACCTGACTCCTGACATCTGCTTATTATCTCTTCGGGAGATAATTTAATATCCGTTATAAGATTATCTGACCGGTCAATATTATCTACCCATTCATCACCTTCTACATCAATAAATACTGCAGTTTGTTTATAGCCTGTAGTATCAACTATAGAATCAATCTTATTTACTTTTCCGGATACTGAAGAATGAATGTTAACAGATACAAAACCTTTACTGACTGCAATAACCTGGCCTGTTTTAACAATGTCTCCCTTGTTGACTATTACAGTGGCAGGAGCTCCAATATGTTGGGAAACAGGTATCGCAACGCTCACAGGAAGTGGCAATACTTCTGTTTGTTTTCCTGCAGTCAGCTTATTTTCTGGAGGGTGAATACCTCCTTTTGGAAATGTTTTCAAAACAATCTGATATTTTTTAGTTCATATATTGATTATACAGAAACAGTCTCTGTTTTGGATTCAACCTTCGGTTTGCGTGGAGGGAAATTTATTTCCAGTATGGATCCGGTAGGACATTCTGTAACACATTTTCTGCACAAGGTGCATTTGAAAGAGTCGATATATGCCAGGTTATTTTTTAATGTAATAGCATCGAACTGACATACTTTTACGCATTTACCGCAACCAATACATGCAACCTTACATGCTCTTCTGGCAGGACCACCTTTATCGCAGTTAGAACAGGCTACATATATTTTCCGGTCTTTTTTCATTTTCTTTCTTAATTCCAGAAGGTTTCTTGGACAGGCTTTAACGCATGCTCCACATGCGACACATTTATCATCAATTATAACCGGCAGTCCGGTTTCTTTATTCATATACATTGCATCAAAAGTACATGCTCTGACACAGTCGCCAAAACCCAGACACCCATAACTACAGTCTGTTTCTCCCATATATAGGTTATGAACTATCCGACAGTCTTTAACACCAGAATATGTTGATGTATGTGGACGATGTTCAGGGCTTCCGTTGCAAAGCAAAACGGCCACTCTGGGTTCCACTACAGGTGCTTCTTTCCCCAGAACTTCAGCGACCTTTAACATTACTGAAGCCCCACCTACCGGACAGTTTAGTTCTTCAATATCCTTTGCATTAACAAGAGCTTCGGCAAAATTCCTGCAACCGGCAAAACCACACCCCCCGCAATTGGCCCCTGGTAGTATGGCTTCCACCTGATCAATACGCGGATCTTCGTAAACCTTGAATTTTTGTGCAATAAAATACAGTATCACAGCACATATAAGTGCTATTAGACTAAAACTGACCACTGTTATGATAACCGTAGAACTCATCGGCAACTATACTTTTAAAGTGAAGGTAAATTTACTGTCAATGGTTTTTCTGAAAAACCGTAGTATTATATAATATAGAACAAGAACAGCTATCGCTCCCAGTCCGGTTGTAATTTCACTTTTTGAAACAAGCCCCAGTACGACAAGGGCAGCAATAAACAGTATCATGGGAAAAATATAACCCAGAAGTAAGGCTTTGTATCCCATTGATCTTTTCATTCTGATTATAACACTGTTCCCCTGATTAACATTATACATTCCCGGTACAATGACAGTCTTTTCTTTCATTTCAGACAATGAACAAACCCCTTTTGCATGACATCCGGAACAGGCGGATGCTGAAATGATTTTAACAGTAACTGCACCATTTTCAATGCTTTTGACTGTTCCATCATGTTCTATAATGCTGTTTTTTTGTTCCATATCCGAAAAATAATAAGCAGGGAAAGTTAAATCCGCAAAATTAAGATTACTTCAAGAAATGTTGCTGCTTTTTGTCATGAAATGTAAATTATTATGCATTTTTTCTTTTATATTGTTATAATAATTTGCTTATCAGCTTATATTACTCCACGATTGTTGTTTGCTGAAAAGACGTTTTAATTCATTTCTGAGAATCAGGTTCTGATTTTTTTCCAGGAGAGGATCATCAGCAATAATATTTTCAGAAATATTTCTTACGTATTCGATTAACTGACCATCTTTTCCGAGATCGGCAATTTTGAGATCGAAAGGTATTCCGCTTTGCATTGTTCCTTCAATATCCCCGGGTCCTCTTAACCGAAGATCTGTTTCAGCAATTTCAAAGCCATCACTGGTCCTGATCATAACTTCAATTCTGGAAGAAGCTTCTTTGGTTAATTTATCTGATGTCATAAGGATGCAATATGACTGATCAGAACCCCTGCCAACTCTGCCTCTCAACTGGTGTAACTGGGCTAATCCAAAGCGCTCCGCACTTTCAATGATCATTACTGAAGCATTCGGTATATCAACACCTACTTCAATAACAGTAGTAGCTATCAGGATATGTGCTTTCCCTTCTTTGAAAAGCAACATGGATTCTTCTTTCATGGCTGGCGTCATTTTGCCATGGACAATACTTATACAGTAATCAGGAGAAGGAAAAACTCTTGAGATAGTATCCCAGCCGTCTTCCAGATCCTTGTAGTCCATCTTTTCTGATTCTTTAATAAGAGGATATACTATATATATCTGTCTGCCTTCAGCTATCTGTCTCCGAATAAATCCATATACCTTATTCCTTTCGGAATCAAAAAAGTGCATTGTTTTGACAGGTATTCTTCCGGGAGGCAATTCATCAATTGCTGATACATCCAGATCTCCGTAAAGAGTCATTGCCAGAGTTCTTGGGATTGGTGTGGCTGTCATAACAAGTACATGAGGGACATTATTGTTTTTTTGCCATAATCTGGCTCTTTGTGCTACACCAAATCTGTGTTGTTCATCTATTATCACAAGCCCCAGATTACCGAATTGAACATTTTCTTCTATCAGAGCATGGGTTCCAACCAGAATGTTGAGGGATTTGTCAAGCAATGATTCATTTATTTCTTTCCTTAAAGTTTTTTTTGATGACCCTGTCAGTAGTCTGACCCTTATATTAAGGCCTTCAAGCATCTTTGTCAATGTATTATAATGCTGGGTGGCCAGAATTTCAGTTGGTGCCATTAAACAGGCCTGGTAACCGTTATCAACAGCTATGAGCATGCTCATGAGAGCTACCAGTGTTTTTCCGCTGCCAACATCTCCCTGAAGCAACCTGTTCATTTGTCTGCCTGAACCAAGATCCCTCCGGATCTCTTTCATAACTCTCTTTTGTGCATCAGTCAGACTGAAAGGCAGATTGTTATAATAGAAATTATTGAAGTTTTCTCCTACATTTGAAAAAAGAAAACCTTTTAACTTTCTACTCCGGTTATTTTTATATCTTATCAGATTAAGCTGAATGTAGAACAGTTCTTCAAACTTAAGACGATACCTGGCTTTTTCAAGTTCAGATCCATCAGATGGGAAATGTATTTTGAGCAATGCCTGCTGAAGTCCCATAAGTTTGTATCTTGTCAGTATGTGATCGGGAAGTGTTTCCGGAAGTCCGAAATTAATCTGCTTTAAAAGATTGCCAAGCAGTTTACTGATGGTTCTGGAAGTGATGAAATTATTTTTGAGGTTTTCAGTGGTGCTGTACTGAGCCTGAAAAGCCGAAGAAATTCTTTCAGCAACTTTACCTGAGGCTTCTATTTCGGGATGAATAATGTTGATTAATCCGTTAAATATTCCCGGTTTCCCAAATACAATATATTCGACATCGGGAACATACGTCTGCATTATCCATTTTGTTCCTTTGAACCATACCAGTTTAACTGATCCTGTGTCGTCAGCGAAATCGGCGACAAGTCTTTTGCCACTGCCCTTTCCTTCAGTATAGTACCTGGTAATCATCCCTTTAACCTGAACAAAAGGAAGATCAGGATCAAGCTCTGATATTTTATAAAATCTTGTACGGTCAATATACCTGTACGGGAAATAATATAACAAATCCCTGTAGGAGAATATCCTTAGCTCTTTGTTAAGTAATTCTGCCCTTTTGGGCCCTACACCCTGAAGAAATTTAATATCCGTTTCCAGAAAATCCGACATACTCAAAGCTTTCGCAGGAAAATAAAAAAAAAGATGACCGAAAATACTTATTTTTGGCAACCTTACCTAAAAAATCCATTGCCTATGTTTTTTTTCAGGGCCATGAAGTATTCTGAATATCATCTTTTTTCCCGTCATAAAAGAGGGCATGGAATTCACAGTCCCTTTGTTTTTGATCTGGTATCATTTACTTTCCGGAATAAAATTGATCCTGATATTGTCTTTGTTATTGAGAAGATAAGAAATAATTTACTTTCCGACAGGACAAAAATAACAGTGACAGACCTGGGCGCAGGATCAGTGAAGACCAAAGGCAGTGTGAGAAAAATATCAGATATAGCAGATTGTTCGGCATTGCCTTTGAAGTATTGTTTACTGCTTGCGAATCTTACCGGGAAATTTGGAGGAGAGAATGTTATAGAACTTGGTACTTCTCTGGGTATTAGTGCTATGTATATGGCTTCTGCGCGGAAGGATGCAGTATTACATACAATTGAAGGATGTCCGGCTTTGTCGGAAATAGCTTCAGAGAATTTTAAGAAGGCCGGATTGAAAAATATCAAAATATGGAACAGCTCTTTTGATGACAAGCTACCCGTACTGTTGAGTGAGGGAATAAAACCCGGACTGGTGTTTATTGACGGTAATCACAGGAAAGATGCGGTACTGGGATATATTAAACAACTTTCAGAGGTGATGGATAATGAAAGTGTAATAGTTATCGATGATATTTATTTATCAGGAAGTATGGCAGAAGCATGGTCGGAAATAAAAAAGATGAAAAAAGTAACAGTAACTATTGATCTTTTTAGAATGGGTTTGGTGTTTTTCAAAAAGGTAATGCCGGAAAAAAACTATATAATAAGATATTAACAAAAATTAAGAGAATATATTTTCATTATTTAGCCAAATAAATCTAATTTCAAAATTTCAAATTATAAGGTTATGGATAAAGTTATTGAGATCCAGAATATCGTTAAAAACTATCAGATCGGTTCTGTTGTGGTCAGGGCTTTACGATCAGTCACAGTAGATATCAAAAGAAATGAATATGTTGCTATAATGGGGCCTTCAGGTTCAGGCAAGTCGACCCTCATGAATCTTTTGGGCTGTCTGGACACTCCGACAAGTGGTACATACATCTTAAACGGAACAGATGTGAGTAAGATGGACGATGACTTTCTGGCTGAGGTGAGGAATAAAGAAATAGGCTTTGTTTTTCAGACATTTAACCTTCTGCCAAGATATACTGCACTTGAAAATGTCACCCTGCCTCTGATATATGCAGGTGTCCCGAAAATAGAAAGAGAAAAGCTTGCAACAGAAACCCTGGAACATGTGGGTCTGGCAGACAGAATGACACATAAACCGAATGAATTGTCCGGGGGACAGAGACAAAGAGTTGCTATAGCCAGAGCACTGATAAACAAGCCCTCTATCATCCTGGCTGATGAACCAACAGGAAATCTGGACAGTAAGACTTCTATTGATATCATGGGACTTCTTGATGAAATCCACAAGCTTGGGAATACTGTTATAGTGGTTACTCATGAGGAAGATATAGCAAAACATGCTGCCCGTATTATCAGATTGTTTGATGGTGAGATTTCCCAGGATTATGTGAATGAGCTTTATAAACCGGCATGACACATTATCTTTATGTCGGTTTACAGACTGATTTTTTCTGATAATTGTGAAAATCTATACACGTACAGGAGACGACGGAACAACATCAACTGGTGGAAGCAGGAGGCTTCAGAAATGTGATGACCTGATAGAAGCCCTGGGGGATGTTGATGAATTGATTTCGTGGATTGCTCTGCTAAGAGATTCGCTTGAATGTGCCGATTATAAAAGATTTCTTGTCAGTATTCAGAGACAGTTAATGATATACGAAGCTGTTCTGGCTGGTATTACTTATGGTCCTGTTAACAACGATCCCAAAACAAATTTTTGTTCTGTCGAAAAACTTGAACAAGAGATTGACCGGCTGGAGGTAGACCTTTCCCCACTCACGAAATTCATTATTCCCGGAGGTCATATTATTATATCATATTGTCATATTGCCAGGTGTATTTGCAGACGGGCTGAAAGAAGAGTTGTTAAACTAATGCTGAAAGAAAAATCATCTCCGAATGCAGGTGTTTTTCTCAACCGTCTGGCAGATTATCTGTTTGTCTTATCCCGTAAGATAAGCCTTGATCTTGGTATAGAGGAAATTAAGCTATGAAATTCCGGCCTGTGGTATTATGAAAAATGTATATTGTTTTTAACAAAAAATATTGTATATATTTGCAAACCTTTTTAAAGATATAAAACTATTGAGGAAATTATGTACTGGACACTTGAATTAGCATCAAAACTCGAAGATGCTCCATGGCCTGCAACCAAGGATGAGCTTATTGATTTTGCAATAAGGTCAGGTGCCCCGATGGAAGTAATTGAGAATTTACAAGAGATAGAAGATGAAGGGGATATCTATGAAAGTATAGAAGATATATGGCCGGACTATCCCAGCAAGGATGATTTCTTTTTTAATGAGGATGAGTACTAGTAAGGATTTTTAAAAATATCTTCCATTTTTTTGGGTCTCATATCTTCATGCCAGCTGAATCCATCTAATTTTGAGTTATCCGCTGGCGAAGCAGAGGGAGGATCTATAACACCTTCAGGATTCTGATATTCAAAAATGTCAGTGATATTCCCATTGTCAATAAGAATTTCAATTCTGGAACATTTTGCTGTATTTATTCCGATTATTTCAATTCCATCGATAAGATAGTATATTGATTCGCCGTTTCCATTAATATCGATTTTATAAATATCGTTATTTTTAAAATAACCGGTAAGGGATCTGCCTTTTATCTGGTTGAACCGTACAGAGTCTACCTGGCTGACAACAAAAGCAGAGTTATATAATTCAATTCTTTCTGCCTGTCTGTTTTTGGTAAAAAGAGCAACAGAATCAGAAGTTAGCTGGTTTTCTTTTGACCATAGCACAGGTTCTTCATAGAATCTTATTACAGAATCGCTGAAAGAATAGGAAAGTGAATCGCATTTACCCTGCAAATCCTTACTGAATATTTTACAACCATAGTATGCTCTCATTAGCCTGTATTCCGACCCCGCTGTATCTATAACCGAAATGGCACTAATAGTATCAGCATGCAAAAACAGCGAATCTTTGTTGTTGGATATCTGGGTGAACAATGCACTATCAGTAACCATAAATCGTTCAGGATCTTTAAAATACCATGCATAATTACCCCCTACAATAATATTATTGTTTGTATCCGCAATAGTAACATTTCCGAATGATTGTCCGTAACCGGTATCCTCGTTATAATACAGGGAATCTCCCCTGATGATCTGTTGCATATTGTCTATTACAGCATTTTGCCATATACTGGTAGTATTGTTTTTTGTGTCATACCAACCTTTTTCACAATACAGATACAGGCTGTCTCCTTTCATTTCCGAAGGACCTGCAAAGATGGCTGTCTCTGTCTCTGTATTGTAATTCATTGTATCGGCACTCATTATATAATCAGGATTAACAATTTTCACACTGTCTTTGAAATAGAATGTGCTAAGGGTGAGGTCATATATTCCAATCCTGCTGGTTAGAGTGTTTTCAGCATTAATTATTTTCCCTCCTTCAGAATATCTGGCAATTTCATTTTTAACATCATAGTTAACTGAGTTTGTCAGAAGAGTGGTCTCTTTGTTAATCAGTTCAGCGTTACCCGTCAACGTAGCTATTTCGGACAAGCCGTCGTAAAAAAGGTAGTCACCCATTATATCAAGAGTATCACCCTGTTCAATGTGTATCCGGCTGAAAGCATTAACCTGGTTTTTATCCGGGTAAAAGTATGCGCTGTCGCATTTTAAAGTTATCTCATTATGTTCGAGAAATACATTTCCTATCAGACGATGCCAATCTTTTCCTGTTTGCTGTTCTTTTTCGATAATATCCTCATCAGCATGCCTGAGGTATATTCTTCTTTTTCCTGCATGTTCATCCTGTATCCACTTTCCTGAGGAATATGATGAGATAAACAGAATAAATACGGCAATACATAGTATATGTATTGCCCTGAAAAATTTTGAGGAGTTGTGGGAAGAAACTATTTCAACCATCCCTCTTTTAAAAACTCACATGATTTGAATTCATCACTGATCCTGATATATGTGACAGCAAGCTTTTTCTCTATCCATTCCTGATATATTTTGGATCTTTTTTCCATCAATGCTGCATTATAGAGCACCTGGTAGTCATCATTAAGGTTTGCTCTGTGAGCCGGAATTTCATTATCGAGTCTCAGTATCCTGAAAACGGGATTATTATCTTCGTCCACTGTTCTGAAAGGTTCAGATATTTCTCCCACATTCAGATCTCTAAGTCTCATATACATGTCAGAATCAAATTCTTCAAGTGTGAACCAGTTATTACGGTTTGAAGGGTCAGAACTTACATATTTTCCTCCGTTAATCCAACTGTCTTTATGTGTGGAGAACCTTATGGCGGCATCCTCGAATTTGAGACTGTCTTTTCTTATAAGGTTGGCTATGCTGTCGAGTTTTGCAAGTGCCTGTTGTTCCTGGTGAGGTTTAACCTTTGGGCGAATAAGGATATGACGGGTATTGGCCATATCTCCTTTTCGTTCAATCATTTGAATAAGGTGAAATCCATATTTCGACTCAATAATTTTGCTGATACCGTTTTTTTGAAGGCCCCATGCTTCGTCACCATAGGGTTTTTCAAGTTGTCCCCTGAACATAAACCCCAGTTCACCTCCGTTAACAGCAGACCCGGGATCTTCAGAATATAATGCAGCCAGGGCACTGAAACTCTTGCCTTCCAGTATCTGGGCTCTTATATCAAGTAGTTTTTGTCTGGCTTCTGCTTTATTTTCTTCATTCTGAGGCGGATCAAGCTGAATAAGGCTGACCTGTACCCGTGCCGGTATGACAGGCAGACTGTCTTTAGCTAATTCTGCAAAATATCTTTTCAACTCTCTTGGCGTCAGTTGTACGTCTGCTGCAATGTTGGACTGTACCTGTCGGATTATTTCCTGATCAACCATTCGCTGTGTGATATCTCTTTTTATTTCAATCATTGACTTTTTGAAGTATTCAACAATAGCCTCTTCGCTGCCAGCCTCGCTGACAGCACGGTTGATCTGAGCATTAACATCACCTTCTACGGCATCCGGAGATACAATGATACTGTCAATCCTGGCCTGATCCAGAAAAAGTCTTGATACCAGTAATTCCTGAAAGATATAACAACGAAGCTCATTGATGGGGGTTTTATCTCCGCTTGCCCGGAGCTCAATAACCATATCTTCTATATCAGACAGATAAACTACTTCATTGCCTACAACAGCGGCAATTGATTCTACAAGAACCTGTGACCTGACAAGTGTCAATCCTGAAAGAAAGACACATGCCAGTATAAATAATAATTTTCTTCCTCGTCTCATCATCTTGTTTAATTATAAATCCTGAAAATATTATTTCTGACAGCATCATTGTAGATCCCGTTCTCAAGTGACTGTATGAATTCTATCCTTCTGAGATTCCAGATCATTCTCCTGATATCATCTTTTACATATTCAAGAGGAGCAAGGGATGATCTTAGTTTATAGTCTCTGATAACGACAAAATACAAAAATTCTGAATCAGATGTCTCAAAGAAAGTAGTTCTTCTCAGAAAACTTTCCTGGTTGTTAATTTCCTGTGGCAGTTCTACTGAGATCATATCCAGAGGGATCCAGTCTTCATTGAAATCGTCAAATTTTTCGGCGAACTGATAACATAAAGTTTCCAGTTCCTGCAGATCATCCTGTTTTGTTGATCTGGCCAGAGATCTTATACGGCCTGTATTTGGTGTCTCTACCGGAATTTTAATGAAAAGGGCTTTTACTATATTTGACTGAAGCATAAGACTTGCCTGGTTGGCATTATAGTAATCTTCCAGTTCACTGTCGTTTATTACAGTATCCATCCTTTCATACATCATTTGTCTCTGGTAATGGTATATGACCAGATCAGCTCTTGCTTCCTCCAGTTGTCTGTTTATATCATCCCTGTATTCGGATGTCAGATTTTCTTCAGCTTTTTGGAAAAGAAGTTCTTTTTTTGCCCATCTGTTTATGTAATTTTTTATAATGGACAGGCTGTCAGCAGAAGAAGTTCCCGGCTGAATAATCGGTGGTATCTGATCCAGATAAAGGACAGAGTTACCTGCTCTGGCAACTGCAATGCGTTTGGAATTCTTGACATTATCTCTGCATGCAGCTGAAAGCAACAAAATAATTATTAATGGTATTATTTTATTCATTGACCAGACTCTCTTTAACCTTGTCAAATATATGATCATAAATTTTAACGGTATATTTTTCTCTTAATTGTCTTATCCATTCCTTCTCCAGATATTTCTGGTACGCGGCCATCATTTCGCCCTGAATATTTTCAAAAGCTTCAGGTGCAGGTTCTGTGATACTGTTAATCACAATAAAAGAGGGATAATTATTAATTTCCAGATACTGTTTCCCCTCTTTCCAGGAAATTCTGTCAGTAAGCGAATCATCTTCTTCTTCCCATTTTTTTTCAGTTATGATAAGAACAGAATCATTATTTTTGTTAAATCGTTCAATCATCAGCTGATCAGTGTTTTCCTTTCTCGAATATTTTCTTAAAGCAGAGGAGAGTTTCCTTTTACCGTCAGGTATCCTAAGGGTGTATAATTTCCCTTCGAAACTCCTTTTAGTCATGTATTCATACTTGTGTTCTTCATAAAATCTGTGTAATCCGGAAGTATCCTCATGGACTCGGTTCCATATCGTTTTTTCTGATATTTCAAAAAGCAGAATCCCGTCATGAAATTCTTTCATGAGATATCTGAATTCAGGATATTTTTTTTCCAGTATGGAATCTTCATATTTCATTATCTGGTCTGAAGCCAGAGCTTCAATTGACTGATTAATAAATGTTGCCGGATCGTTAGATGGTATGATGGATTTCCTTGTTTCAACAAAAGACGCAAATTCATTTGTTGTGAGTTTCTTATCGGCAAAGGTGTATATATTTCCGGAAGGTATTGATTTCCTGTTGTAAGTGGATAACCCTTTTATGATCATCGTGTCTGTGTGCGATACAAACCAGTTAAAGGCTTTTTTATCAATACGGAAATCATATTCTTTTTTAAGGGTGTTAATAAATGATCTTTTGCTTAAAGTATTAAGATAGGACTGGTTGATTCTGCTTTCAAGGAATGATCTTGTTTCCTCAAAAGAGCCTGGGGCTTGTTTGTCGAGTAACTTTATAATATGCCATCCGTAGATGGTTTTTACAGGTTTTGTGAAGAGTCCTGTGTCAGTCAGGGAAAAAGCTGCTTCAGCAAATTCATGAATTATTTCTCCTGTACCAAACCAGTCCAGTTTTCCTCCCCGTGATGCAGACTCTTTGTGGTCAGAGTGTTTTTTTGCCAGTTCACTAAAGAGTTTACCTTCAGTTAGTTCTTTATAAATATTTTTAATAGTTCTTTCTGCAAGAGAAGCATCTTCTTCGCTTGTTCCGGGTGGGGAGGCTTTCATTATATGAGCAACAAGTACCTTTCCTTTTGCCGGTCTTCTGTCTGTAACTTGAATTATATGATAACCATAAGGTGTTTTGACAGGTTGTGACACAGCACCTTCCTTCAGTTTGTAAGCAGCATCCTCAAAAGGTGTTATCATTTGAAATACTGTGAAATATCCCAGATTCCCGCCATTAAGTCTTGCAGAAGGATCATCAGAAGTGCTTTTGGCAACCTGTTCGAAGGATTCTCCTCTGAGAATCCTTTCTCTTACATCCAGTGCTTTTTTCCAGGCAAGCAGGGTGTCCTGAGGCGGCGATCCTGCAGGGCATTCAATGAGTACATGCCTTGCATTTATCTCTGTCCGCGATCTCTCATATGTCTTTTTTAATAATTCTTCCTTTGTTCCGGGGTCAGTCAGATAGTTTTGTGCTAACTGGGTCCGGTAACCTTCAAGTTCATTACGGAATGCTGGAGTAGTATCCAGACCTTCGTTGATTGCTTCTGCCACTTTTAGTCTGAAGATTACATACTGCTCAAGATAATCGTCAATATCAGGCATTTGTCCGCTTTCATGACTCTTTTTATACATCCTCATGAATTCTCCGGCAGAGATAATTTTCCCTTCTACTGTCATTAATACACTATCCTTCAGACCTTGTGTCCTAGAGACAAGAGGTGTTGTAAAAAAGATCAGAATGATGGTTAATAATCTGAAGTTCATCAGGATGGGAAAACGGTAATGGTTATTCAACTAATTTCCTGCTGTAGTTGGGAGATTCTTTTGTAATCGTTACATCATGAGGATGGCTTTCAATAATTCCTGAACCGGTAATCCTCACAAATTTCCCGTTTTTCTTAAGTTCAGAAATATTTTTAGCACCCAGATAGCCCATTCCTGCTCTCAAGCCTCCGGTCATTTGAAAAATTACTTCAGCAAGAGTCCCTTTATACGGAACTCTTGCTGCTATACCTTCCGGAACAAGTTTCTTAATGTCATCTTCCATATCCTGGAAATAACGGTCTTTCGATCCCTGCTGCATGGCTTCCAGAGAGCCCATGCCCCTGTAAGCCTTGAATTTACGGCCGTTATAAATAATTGTCTCTCCGGGAGATTCTTCTACACCTGCGAAGAGTGATCCTGCCATTATACTATCAGCTCCGGCAGCTAAGGCTTTAACTATATCCCCGGAATACCTTATTCCTCCATCAGCAATAATAGGTATTCCTGAGCCGCCTATGGCTTTAAATACATTATATATTGCTGATAGCTGGGGTATTCCCACTCCTGTGACTATCCGTGTTGTACAAATAGACCCGGGTCCTATGCCCACCTTAAGGGCATCAGCTCCTTCCCTGGCGAGGATAAGTGCTGCTTCGGCAGTTCCTATATTTCCAACAACTACTTCAATATCAGGATAATTCTTTTTAACGTCTTTAAGGATGCCGATAACACTTTTGGTATGTGCATGGGCTGTATCGATAACTAAAACATCTAAATTTGCCGAAACTAAAGCATCAACTCTTAACATAGTGTCAGAAGCTATCCCTACAGCAGCGGCAACTCTTAAGCGGCCTTTGTCATCTTTGCATGAACTGGGACGGTCCTTGGTTTTTGTAATATCCTTATATGTTATGAGACCGATCAGTTTACCTTCTTCATCTATCATAGGAAGTTTTTCAATCTTGTGTTTCTGCAGAATTCTTGCAGCTGCTTCAAGATCAGTCTGGTGATTGGTAGTGATCAGGTCTTTGGTCATCACTTCTGTTATCTTCCTGTTGTGTTTGTTCTCAAAACGGAGATCCCTGTTGGTGACTATTCCTTTTAAAATACCATTCTCATCGATTACCGGTATGCCTCCGATTTTATATTCCGTCATTAGATGAATGGCTTCAGCCACAGTGGCATTTAGGTTAATTGTAATTGGATCGAAGATCATTACATTCTCAGCCCGCTTAACTTTTTTTACCTGAGCAGCCTGATCTTCAATACTCATATTCTTGTGAATAACACCTATGCCACCTTCCCTTGCAATAGCCACAGCCATATCATCTTCGGTAACAGTATCCATAGCTGCAGATACCACAGGGGTGTTTAACTGTATTTTTTTTGTAAAATGTGTACTCAGATCCACTTCTCTGGGAAGTACTTCTGAGTATGAAGGGATAAGCAATACATCATCGAATGTTATGCCTTCATATAATACTTTATCTTCTAGAAATGACATGGAGTGAATATTTATTTTTTGATGCCGCAAAATACTAAAAATTAATCACTCGTGAAACATTCATTCTTATTCCATTCTGATAAAAATTGAATAACAGTTACTATTTTTGTTTTTATTAATGTTCCGCTGTGATAAAAGATATTGAACCATACAGACAAATACTTACAAAATACTGGGGTTTCACTTCTTTCAGACCACTCCAGGAAGAGATAATCAAATCTGTAGCTGATGGTAAGGATACTCTTGGACTTATGCCTACAGGTGGAGGAAAGTCAATTACCTTTCAGGTTCCCGGATTGGTAAAAGAAGGTATCTGTTTGGTTATCACACCTCTTATTGCATTGATGAGAGAGCAGGTTAATCGTCTTAATGACATGGGGATTAGGGCGTTAGCTGTTCATTCCGGATTATCTGCAGAAGAAATAGATATTATTCTTGAAAACAGTATTTACGGGGATTACAAATTCTTATACATTTCACCTGAAAGGATATCGACAAGGATTTTTCAAGCCCGTCTCCCGAAAATGCCGCTAAATCTCATAGCTGTTGATGAAGCTCATTGTATCTCTCAATGGGGATATGATTTCCGTCCTTCATATCTTAAAATTGCTTCCATAAGGGAGGTCATTCCCGACAATATTCCTGTTCTGGCTCTCTCAGCTTCTTCTACACCTCAGGTATCGGAAGATATAATGAACAGACTTGGTTTCAAAGAAAAAAATATATTGAAGACCAGTTTTGAAAGAAAGAATATTTCATATCTGGTCAGGAGGGTGGATGATAAAGGTACCTGGCTGGTAAAGACCTTAAAAAAAACAAAGGGGAGTGGTATAGTTTATGTAAGAAGCAGGAAGAGAACCAGAGATATTGCTGAACTACTTAATGCTAATGGAATAGAAGCTGATTTTTACCATGCCGGTCTTCCTGATGATCTTCGGTATAAAAGGCAAACTGCCTGGTCCTCAGGTTCATTGAGAGTTATTGTGGCAACGAATGCATTTGGGATGGGTATAGACAAGGCTGATGTGAGATTTGTTGTTCACTGGCAAATGCCGGATTGCATTGAAGAATATTTTCAGGAAAGCGGAAGAGCCGGCCGAGACAATAAGCCTGCTTATGCTGTTCTCCTCTATTCACCTTCCGATAAGAGCCGTATGGAAGAGTCTGTTAAGAAAAAATTTCCGCCGGTTGAAAAAATAAAAGATGTGTATGAAGCTCTGTGTAATTATCTGAAAGTCCCGGTTGGCTCAGGAAAAGACATTGTCTTTGATTTTAATATAGCTGATTTTATATCTAATTACCGGCTTCCTGTAATTGAAACATATAATAGTCTTAAGTTTTTACAAAGAGAAGGTTACATTGAATTTACTGAAGAGATAAATAACCCCTCACGTGTGCATTTTGTTGTAGGAAGAGATGACCTATATAAATTCCAGGTGGCTAATGAATCCTTTGACGGTTTTATAAAGCTTCTCCTTCGGTCGTATACCGGTATGTTTTCCGGTTTTGTAGTGATAAATGAGGATGATCTGGCCAGGAAATCTGCCATCTCAAGAGATATAGTATACAGTTATCTGGTCAAATTATCTTCATTGAACATTATAAAATATATACCTGGAAAAAAGACAGCCCTGGTGATCTTTACCGAAGAAAGACTTGACAGAAAGTCTCTTCTGATTTCACCGGAAAATTACTTGCAGGTAAAGGAGAAATATGTTATCAGGTTAAATAAGATGATTGACTATGCCAGTATGAATACTAAATGCCGTTCAATGGTTCTCCTTGACTATTTTGGAGAAGAATCGGAGAGATGTGGTATATGTGATGTATGCCGTGAGAGGAATGAGCTGGATCTGAGTAAATACGAGTTTGATCTTATTCTTGACGATATAAAGGAAAAGCTTTCAGAACAAAAATATGAAATACGTGCCCTTGTTTCAGAAATTGATTATACTGAAGAAAAGGTCATAAAGGTAATACGCTGGCTTCTTGACCACAACAAACTCTTTAAAGATGAAAAAAACCTGTTGTCATGGAAAGAACCGGATCTTTTTTCGGGATAGGATCAGGGTAGTTTCTTTAATCCTTCCCATTTGACTGTCCATGTGCCGTCATCAGGAAATCCGGGGGTATCAGTATCAGGTCCGTTTTCCCAACCTGCACACATCATGGCTATTGCTGCAAGAAGAGCTCCGTTGCCCGGAAGATATATTTTAAGTCTCTGATTCTGGTAATTATGCCCGTTAAGCAGCCATGTGTTGGTTTCTGTATCTTTAAAAAGAGCATCAATGGCTTTTCCCGGCATACCGAGTCTTGAAGCTGCCATGGCAGTCATAGGGAAATCCCAGCCCCATGTGTCAGACCATTGCCAGTTATCCCAAACATATTCAAATGTATTCTTCATAGTGTCGTAATCTATTAACGGACTGTTGGGAAGCATCCCGAAAGTGCCGGTCACCATTGGATGATCACTGATAAAGCGGGGGTTCTGATATGAATCCGGAGCACTTTCAGCTGAAAGGTATAATCCGTCTTTCTGAGGCAGGGGTGATAATTTGTCGGAAACCTCAGTCCATTTGGAAACGGGGCTGAGATTAAGCCTTTCCTTCCATTCACAGGCTGTATTGAGGCACCATTGCCAGTATGCCAGTTCGAAAGGGGAGTTGAAAGTTGTTTCAGCAGGAAATTTCTCCTGTGCCGGGATGAGAGGGGGCCCCAGTAAATACCGGTCGGTTTCGGAATCATACCATGCAAAAGATGCCATGAAATCAGCTGCCCCAAAAACCACATCCATATATTTTCTTAAAATAGCATTATTCGGTGAATTACGATAGCATAATTCAGCCATATATATAATGTGAGGTTGTTGCCAGATAAGAAAAGATCCGACACCGGAGGGACTGTCAGTACCCGAAGGATCAGTCATCTTTGGCCACCTGAGACCTTCAAAACCTTGCCTTTCTGCAGTTTCTTTTGCTTTCGGGATAATTTTACCATAATAATCAAGACTTTGCTCAAGAAGATGAGCTCTGTCCCATAGAGCATAGTGGATACCATGCCAGTAATGCATTTCGAGATGGAATTTTCCGTGCCAGCTGTTAAAAGTGAGGCCGGTTTCGGATGGAGGGAATGCACCTGCACATTGTACTTTTGTTAGATACTGTGAAAGAATGATGCGTCTTTCCAACTCCGGAGCTCTTGGATTTGTGCTGCCTGATAAATCGACAGCACCTCCGCTTAACCAGAATGACTTCCATGATACTTTATTGTTTTCTTCTGTGGCATGGTAATCCGGCAGATTGTCTGTAAAGGGTTCTTCACTGAAAAGACATGAGAAACTAAAATCATGTTTTCCACGACCTGGTTTAAGATAAAAAATATGCTTGTCTGATTTCTCTATCTCTGCATTAGTTGACCATTCCAGTTTTACTTCATAAGTGGTGTCATCAATAGATCTTTTAATTGAAGCTGATCCCGGACCGGTTTTTATTTCAGAAAAATGGCGTTCAGGTTCGTTCCAGTCACATCCTGAGTCTGTATGCTGACCGGTAGGATAGGGGAAGGATATCTTGATTCGAAGTAAGCCTTGTTCTATCAGTGGGGAACTGATACTTGCTGAAATGAGGTCAAGATCCTGATGGACAAAGGTTGTGACCGTAACAGGATTATCTGCAATTTTAAAATGACTTGCTATTTCTCCGTTCCAGGGATTCAGTGTCTGATGTATTTCATTTATCTCATCAGCGGTAACGGCCTTCCCATCGGGATGTGTCAGATCAAGACCAATGACACCGAGATGGAGACGATGCGGGTTTTGTCTGAAATAGTTTACCGCTTCCCTCTTGCGTTCCGGCATGCGTATCTGGACTGAAAAGGGTACTTGCCGCCCGTGATAATTATAATCTTCCAAAGTTTCTTCAAATTTGTAATCCATGGTGTTTGGGTAACTGTGCCACCCCCATTCTGATTGTGTTCCCAGAGGTATACCGCTCTCATAAAGAGAAGGGAATGTCTGAAGACCAGTAAAATCGACTGTATAAGCAAATTTTCCGTTACCAACAGTCAGGGGATTCAAAATATTTACGGAATCAATAAGGATTTTATGCCTGTTAACCAGTTCTTTGCGATTGATCTTGTCAGTGCTGTCACTACATGACACTGCAATGAGACCATAGAATGCAATAACACAAGGCAGTAGATTTTTTTTCATCGTTAATATGCTTTTATTTAATGTACCAATATAAAACCAGCAAATACCTCATCCCTTTAAGAGATTTGTTTTTTACAATTAATAAAGATATTTATAAAAAACAAATTAATAGATCAATGGAATAATATGGTTACTTCGTATGCAATCAGGTAATCTCAGTTACAGTGAGCAAATATTATGCTTTCATTAATTATCATCGCATTTATCTTATTTAATTATCTAATTTTGCAGTCAGGTATAAAAAAATTATGGAAGAAAAAACAAATCCGGTTTATTCAAGAAATATTATTGATTTTGTGGCTGTTGCAAATGAGTTCTGTAAATATGCCGAGAGGGCTTCAGAGGTTAACGGAAATGATTTATTGAAGATATTGCAAAGAATTTTACCCCTTCTGTACATTAAAGCTTCTTTATTACCGGAACTGGAGCCTTTTTTCGAGGATAAAAATGAAAAATTTGTTACTGAATCTGACTGGAACAAGATACACGATACACTTAAAAATAAATTTGGGAAAGCTGATGATTTTCTTGAAATATATGATGACGAACTGACTGAGCCGGATATTCCGGTAGCCTGTAGCCTCGCTGAAAATATGGCCGATATATATCAGGATGTAAAAGATTTTCTGCTCCTCTATCAGACGGGTACAGATGAAGTTATGAATGATGCTGTATGGGAATGCCGGTTGAATTTTGAAAACATATGGGGGCAAAAACTTGTTAATTCATTGAAAGCAATACACAGGTTTATCTATTCTGGTGAAAGTGTCGGCCTGGAAGAGAATGAAGAAAAAGGAAATAATGAAAAAAGAAATACTTCAGAGTGGTTTATATCAAAACGACAAAGGGAATTCAGAGACAACGAACAATCTCTATCCGAGTAACATTACTGCTGATGAAATAAATAGCTATGATCTCTCATGGTTCAAAGGTGAGATTGTGGTCATTGAGGAATTTACATCTTTCAGGGCTGTTATTCCTTTACTGTCACGGGAAAAAGTCCTTGGATTTGATACTGAAACGAAACCCTCGTTTAGGAAGGGAGTGAAAAACAAGGTTTCTTTGATTCAGTTATCAACAGACAATCTGGCTTGTCTTTTTCGTATAAACAAACTTGGATTTCCTGATGAACTGGCAGATATTCTTGCCAATCCGGAAATAATTAAGACAGGCGTAGCCCTGCATGATGATATCAGGTTTCTTAAAAAGCTAAAACAATTCATCCCTGACGGTTTTATCGATCTTCAGGATTACGTTAAAGGATTTGGAATTGAGAGTTCCGGACTTAAGAAGCTAACTGCTATCGTACTTGGTTTCAGGATATCCAAACGACAACAGGTTACTGACTGGGAAGCTGACGAACTTACTGATGCCCAGAAAATTTATGCAGCAACTGATGCATGGGTCTGTCGTGAGATATACATGAAGTTAAACAATAGGGAATAATTTCAATTTTTTATTATCAGATATAGGTTATGACCATTTTATGAAATACAGATAATCCTGTGAAAAGAGCTAAAATTGTTTTAAAATCTGGTAAAGACCAGTCAATACGTCGTTATCATCCCTGGATCTTTTCAGGAGCAATAAAAAAAATATTTGGAAATCCTTTGGAAGGAGATTTGGTTGAAGTGTTTGACAATAAGGATAATTTTCTTGCTCTTGGTCATTATCAGCCCGGGTCCATAGCTGTCCGTATCTTATCCTTTGAACAGACAGAACCGGATTCAGCTTTTTTCACAGAAAAAATAATGAAAGCTGTTGCCTGCAGGAAATATCTTGGATTGACGGAGTCGGAAGAGACGAATGTATTCAGGCTGGTTCATGCTGAAGGTGATGATCTTCCAGGTCTGGTGATAGATTATTATAATGGAGTCGCAGTTCTTCAGATACATTCTGTCGGTATGTACCGTATGAGGAATGAAATTGCTAATCTTTTAAAAATTGTTTTAGGTGAAAAGCTTACAGCCGTTTATGATAAGAGTGAAGATACACTGCCATATATGTCAGATATAAGAGAGAAAAATGAATATCTTCTGGGAGGAACATTGCCCCTGACAGTTATGGAAAAAGGATTACTGTTTAATGTGGATTTAATTTCAGGACAAAAAACCGGTTTTTTCATTGATCAAAGAGAAAACAGGGAGCTATTGACTTATTTTACAAAAGGGAAGGATGTTCTTAATTTATTCGGATATACCGGAGCTTTCTCTGTTTATGCACTGAAAAATGCACGTCTTGTTCATACTGTAGATAGTTCCGGTCCTGCAATTGATATGGCTGATGAGAATGTCAGACTCAATTATAAAAATGATAAGAGACACAGGGCTATTAAAGAAGATGCTTTTGAATTCATTAAGGACATAAAAAACAAGTACGATGTTATAATTCTGGATCCTCCTGCCTTCGCCAAACATAACAAAGTTTTGTCCAATGCCCTTCAGGGATATAAGAGGTTGAATATGAAAGCTATAGAGCAGGTAAGGCCGGGTGGTATTATATTCACCTTTTCCTGTTCGCAGGTAGTAACAAAAGATAATTTCAGGAAATCTGTCTTTGCGGCAGCGGCAAATACAGGCCGGAAGGTCAGGATACTTTATCAGATGAGCCAGCCACCTGATCATCCTGTAAATATCTATCATCCCGAGGGAGAATACCTTAAAGGGCTGGTGCTGCATGTAGACTGAGTTTATAAAAATAAATTCAAAGTAATAGTGGAGTAATAAAAACTGGATATATATGAATGCCGATACGCATATTAAATTTATAGCAAAACAAATGGGCCTTCATGAATGGCAGGTGGAAAACAGTATCCGTCTCCTGGATGGTGGTGCAACTATTCCCTTCATCAGCAGATACAGGAAAGAGATGACAGGTAGTCTGGATGAAGTGTCATTATTAAGTATCAAAGAAGAATATTCCCGTCTCAAAGATCTTGATGCAAGGAGGGAGAGTATTATCAAATCAATTGAGGAGCAGGATAAAATGACTCCTGAATTGATGGATAAAATTGCTTCAGTACTTACAATGTCGGAGCTTGAGGATATATACCTGCCATATCGTCCTAAGCGGCGTACCCGTGCCACTGTAGCCAAAGAAAAAGGTCTAGGGCCTCTTGCTGAAATAATTTTCAGGCAGGAAGAAAATGATCCTCTGAAAAGGGCAGAGGAGTTTCTCAATGAGAATGTTGAAACCGTTGAAGATGCTGTTGCAGGAGCTAAGGATATTATTGCTGAATGGGTCAATGAGGATGAGAATGCAAGAAAATCACTGAGGCGTTTATATGAAAGGAACGCCATTATTGTGTCAAGGGTGATAAAAGGAAAAGAAAGTGAAGGGAATAAATATAGTGATTATTTTGAATGGTCAGAGCCTTTAAGTAAATGTCCATCACATCGCCTACTTGCCATGAGGAGAGGGGAAGAAGAGGGTTTTCTCAGGCTCTCTGTGGAAGTTGAGGAAAATCTTTCACTTGATATCCTGCGTTCTGTCTTTATTAAATCTGCAAATCAGTCCTCAGAATACGTAAAAGAAGCTGTTACGGACAGCTGGAAAAGGCTTCTTGCTCCGTCTATGGAGACCGAATTCCGTAATATCTCAAAAGGCAAAGCTGATGATGAAGCTATCAGAGTGTTTGCTGAAAACCTGCGACAACTACTTCTGGCCCCACCGCTAGGAGAAAAAAATATCCTGGCAATAGATCCGGGATACAGGACAGGATGTAAAGTTGTATGTCTGGACAGGCAGGGTAACCTTTTACATAACGAGACAATATATCCTCATCCTCCACAGAATCAGACAGCGTTGTCGGTGAAGAAAATTATTTCGCTTGTAAATGCCTACAAAATTGAGGCAATAGCTATTGGTAACGGTACAGCCAGCAGGGAAACAGAAGATTTTATCAGATATGTTAAATTTGAAAAGGACATTCAGGTTTTTATTGTCAGCGAAGCGGGTGCTTCTGTTTATTCGGCATCCAAAGTAGCAAGAGATGAATTTCCAGATTATGATGTAACTGTAAGAGGTGCCGTATCTATTGGACGGAGGCTGATGGATCCTCTTGCAGAGCTTGTGAAAATTGATCCCAAATCAATAGGAGTTGGGCAGTATCAGCATGATGTTGACCAGCAAAAACTGCAAAATTCTCTTGATGAAACTGTGATGAGTTGTGTCAATGCTGTAGGCGTGGAAGTGAATACTTCCAGCATGCATTTACTTACTTATGTCTCAGGCCTGGGTCCTCAACTGGCCCGTAATATTGTTGATTACAGGACTACCAACGGCCCTTTTAGTTCAAGAAGTGAGTTGCTAAACGTAAAGAGAATGGGAGCAAGGGCTTTTGAACAGTGTGCCGGTTTTCTCAGAATACGAAATGCTGGTAACCCTCTTGATAGCAGTGCCGTTCATCCTGAAAGCTATCACGTGGTTGAGAAAATGGCTGAAGATATAGGATGCACTGTACAGGAATTGATGAGCAACGAAAATAAAAGAAATGAGATAAAACTGGAACGCTATATAACACCAAAAACAGGATTGCCTACTCTGCAGGATATAATTAAAGAACTGGCGAGGCCCGGAAGAGACCCGAGATCAAAAATAAGGGAATTCAGGTTTGCAGATATACATGATATGGAAGATCTTCAACCAGGAATGACCGTCCCGGGGATAGTGACAAATATTACAAAATTCGGAGCGTTCGTCGATATAGGTATTAAACAGGATGGTCTTGTACATATATCTAATTTAAGTAATAATTATGTTCAGGATCCATCCACTGTAGTAAAACTTCATCAGCATGTAACAGTGAAAGTTATTTCTGTTGATATTGAGAGAAAAAGGATACAGCTTTCAATGAAAGGAATAGACCAAAAACAAAAAATAACTTCTTGATAAATAAATGAATAATTAATCTGCAGTTTCTTTCCGGGGCAGTTTGGTGTCTCTCATCGCAGCATTATAAACCAGTGATGCAGTAATGATTGCATTTATTTTTAAGTCATTCATTGCCAATCTTTCATACGTATCCATTACTGTGTGATAAGTTCGTCCGTATTCCAGTCTGTCCTGTATAAACTGAAATGCAGGCAGTCCGTGACGGTCAAATGACAGGTGATCAGTACCTGTTGTATTTCTGATGGTTAAGGTTGAGCATCCAAGGTCTTCAAAAGGTTTAAGCCAATGTTCAAAGATAGGTCGTACCATGTCGTTTTGCTGGAGATAAATGCCCCTGTATCTCCCTGAACCATTATCCATATTGAAATACACTGAGAACTTATCAAAACCGGGTTTGTGCTTTCCTGTTTCACGATCAACCAAATATTTTTCCACATACCCGGCGGATCCGTTTAAACCCTGTTCTTCTCCACCCCAAAGGGCTATCCTGATAGTACGTCTGGGTGTTACATTTAAATTTTTCAGTAGGCGGAGAGCTTCCATCATCACAATGCAGCCCGAAGCATTATCCGCAGCACCTGTCCCTCCATGCCATGAATCAAGATGAGCCCCTATAAGCACTATTTCATCTTTAAGTTGTTTGTCGGTTCCGGGAATTTCTCCAATTACATTGTATATAACCGGGCTCGGAAAGAATTTATTCTGAACATCTATTTCCATCTCTACCGGTATGTTGTGTCTTAAAAGTCTTTCTATTCTTCCATGAGCTTCCATGGGAATATTCAGTTCAGCAATAGGTTCAGGTTCTCCCTGATTATATCCTGCCCCTGTTGATGCCGGGATATTATAGGTCCCAGAATTATTCAGAATAACTGCAACACCTTCGCTTTTCAACATAGAACTTATTCTGTTTGCCAGTCTCATCCTGGTAAGCATAGTGGAAATATCAGAAGGTCGGTTCTGTCGTCGTACTGCAGAAGGCAGTGTGCCCATGGCAAGCTGAGAAAGTTGTTCATCTGTATATCTTGATGCAAGTGGCTCAAAATTAATATCATTGCGAACAGGAACCGGTGAAGGCATAAGAATTATTTTACCTCTAAGTTTTCCCTTGTATTTGGTAATATCGTTTTCATTTTCTATGTCAAGCAGAACAACTTCAGCTTTGATTAAACCGTCGGTACTGCCAGTCCATGCAACCGGATTACAGGTCAGGCTGGAATAATAAGGTTCCGTCATCGCAGCATATGTCTTCATATTGTCCCATCCACCTCTGTTAAACTCTCTTGCCTCTTCAATCCTGATATTCTGAAATCCAAATTCCTCCATCTTCTGCTTGGCAATTTCATTAGCCCTCATGCCTCCTGATGACCCGGTAAGTCTTGGCCCTGCATAATCGGTTAACCAGAAAGCCAGTTCCTCTATACTCGAATTATTAGCTTCTTCATACTTTATCCTGTTTATCATTGACAAATCAGGTTTGTCATCTGTCTGTTGTCCCCTGAGAGTATAGAATGATGACACAACGAAAAACAGGATGATAGCTTTTTTTAAAGATTTCATTTTCCTGTGTTTTAATATTACAACCTATATATTAGTTTAAAGGTAAGTAAAAATGTTAATTTCAAAAACTCAGGCCATTATTGAAAATATCATTATGGTATTCAAAGTATTACTTTTTGTAATTTAATCTTTCAATATCACAGGGAATTATTACAGTAGATATTTCTGACATGCGCTCCGTCTTTTCTCAGGAATACATCTGTTATGTTATAAAGGGATTAATGCATGAATCTTTTGTACTTTTGTACTTTTGTACTTTTGTACAATATTATTTATACGAATAATGATTTACCCTGATAACTTTGAGAGTAAGATTGGCTTTGACAGGATAAGAGACCTGCTGAAGGACAGGTGTTTAAGTTCAATGGGCGTTGAGAAGGTAAATGATATACGTTTTGACGATAATATAGAAACTCTCTCTGAAGAACTATCTGCTACCTATGAATTTCAGCAGATACTTATGTTTGAGGAAAATTTCCCTTCGGATAACTATTTTAGTTTTGATCATTGTCTTAATAAAATAAGGATAGAAGGAACATTCCCGGAAGTCAGGGAGATATTTGACCTGAAGAGATCTCTTGAGACTGTAAGATCCATCCTGGTTTTTTTCAGGGAAAGGGATGAAGCAAAATATCCTGTTTTAAATAAACTATGTAACAGCGTAAAGACATATCCTTATGTTATCGATTCTATTGACAGGATAATAGATCGTCATGGAGCTGTCAGAGATAATGCTTCTGTCCGTCTGAAAGAGATAAGATCTGCAATTATTTCAAAAAACATACTTGTCTCGAGACGTCTTAATGCAATATTAAAGCAGGCACAGGCAGATGGTGTAGTTGATACTGATACATCAGTGTCGGTAAGAAATGGGAGAGGTGTTATTCCTGTTGGCACCAGCGATAAGAAAAAGATAAGAGGTCTTATTCATGATCAGTCGGCTTCCGGAAAAACTGTTTTTATTGAGCCTGAGGAAGTTGTTGAAATAAACAACAGCATTATTGAGCTGGAATATGATGAAAAAAGAGAAATAGTGAAGATACTGACAGCATTTGCTGATAATATCAGGCCTTATATTGACGACCTTCTTCAATCCGGGATTTTTCTGGGTGAGATTGATTTCTTAAGGGCTAAGGCTCTTTTAGGAAATCATCTTAATGCCATTAAACCAGTCCTGACATTGGAGCCTTCAATTATGTGGAGACAGGCCGTTCATCCTCTTTTGTATATTGCTTTCGGTAAGTTGCCGGGACGAAAAGTAGTACCTCTGGATATTCAGCTTGATGAAAAAAACAGGATTCTGGTAATTTCCGGACCAAATGCAGGAGGGAAATCAGTGTGTCTGAAAACAGTTGGTCTACTTCAGTATATGGTTCAATGCGGACTTACCATACCGGTTGCTGTGGGATCCGAATCAGGGATTTTTAAGGATATACTAATAGATATAGGTGATGAACAGAGTATTGAGAACGATCTGAGTACCTATAGTTCTCATCTGCTCAATATGAAGCATTTTCTGAGATATGGTTCATATACAAGCCTGATATTGATTGATGAATTTGGTACAGGAACAGAACCTATGTTGGGCGGCTCAATAGCTGAGGCCGTTCTGGAGGAACTAAACAGAAAAAAAGTATTTGGTGTTCTTACAACACATTATACCAATCTCAAGCATTGTGCTTCAGGTACAGAGGGGATAATAAATGGTGCAATGGCTTTTGACAATCATCTTATGCAACCGTTGTTCAGACTTGAAACAGGAAAGCCTGGTAGTTCTTTTGCTTTCGAGATAGCAAAGAGAATTGGTCTTCCCGGCAAGATACTTGATGATGCATCACAAAAGGCCGGATCAGACAATATAACTTATGATAAATACCTTAAGGATATTGCCCGTGATAAACGATATTGGGAGAAAAAGCGTATTAATATCAGGCAAAATGAAAAGAGGCTGGAACAACTTGTCTCAGAGTATGAAAATGAATTGTCGGGAGCCAGATCATTAGGGAAAGATATAATAGCCAGAGCTAAGAATGAAGCTCAGGATCTGCTTAAGGAATCTAACCGGATGATTGAAAATACAATAAGGAAAATAAAAGAAACTCAGGCAGAAAAAGAACCGACAAAACTTGCCAGAGAAAAGCTGGAAGAGTTTAAGAACAGGATTGATAATCAGGAGTCTCCTGTTCAGTCAGCTCTCGACAGACAGATGTTCCGTATGGCCGGGAAAGCAAAAAAAATCATCAGGAAACAAAAAAATACGGAATATCCGGAGGTAAAAGATAAAAATAAACCTCTGGAGATTGGCGATGCTGTAAGGATGACAGATACCATGGCCTTGGGAGTTATTGTTGAGATAAAGGATAAAAATGCATACGTAGAAACTGGTAGTTTCAGGATACAGGTTCCCCCGGATAAGCTTGAAAGGATAAGCCATTCTGAGCTGAGGAACAGTGTGCGTTCGGCTCAGAAGAATGTAAGACATGATCCTGTTTTATTTGAACGAAAAATGAATTTCAGGGCTGAAATTGACATAAGGGGAGTGAGAGGGGAAGAAGCATTGAATCGGGTCAGGGATCTGATTGATGATGCCCTTATGGTTCAGCACAAAAACCTGAGGATATTACATGGCAAAGGGAATGGAATACTTAGGCAACTAATCAGAGAATATCTGGCAACAGTTAATGTGGTTGGCTCTTTCCGTGATGAACATGTTGATATGGGAGGATCGGGAATTACTGTTGTAGAACTGGATTTTTAGTATTGAAAAACGGAATCCATTTTTGGTGATTATCTTTACAAAAGATCCATTAAACGGTTTAACTCTGCCGGTTTTCTTAATAGAGTCTTATTGTCCCGTATGAAGAATTAATTCTAACGGTGGACTCAGGCTCAGGATCCTTTCCCGCGATACCGCTTATTTTTGTTGAATTGTTTTCTATTATGCGTTTCCTCAACTGGAAGTTATCCTCATTATATTTCAATCCTCCATAGGAAATATTTGCTTCAAGCCTGTAGTTTGCCTCTCTGTCTATACCCATACTTATTCCTGTATATTTTGATTTAATGTCCAATGACTGGAATCCATCAGGTATCTCATCAACAGTGAGAGATCCGTATCCTGCCTCAATCTCCAGCTTATTTGACAGAGTGCCTATTTTAATATCCGTATATCCTGCATCCATTACAAGGTTGTTCAGCCTTTCAACATCTATATTATCATATTTGACTACAGCTACTATTGAACTGACATCTCCTATCTGTATCTTTGAATATTTGCTATCAAGCAGGAGGGCCGTGTTTGTATTCAGAATGAAACCATTAACATACCTCAGGTTCAGGTCAAGCCAGTCAGACTTTTCGATTGAGCCTTTACCGTAGGCCAGTGTGATTTTGTTTAATGGCTTTTCATTCCCTCTGTTGAGATTGGAAGCAGTCAGATTACCATATTTTATGTCAATATCCACCCTTCCGCTGATGTCATCCAGGTCGGTATCACCATATCTGTTAACAAGTTCCAGATCGAGCCAGACAGGCATGGAGACAAAATAATTTATAGAAAAACGCCTTGAAACAGAATTCCAGCCTTTGAAACTAAATTTATCATCAATAACCGTGGATACAGATATCCTTTCATCATTTTCTGAAAAATCCACGTCGATGTAGCTTAAAAGCCTTTCTGCCCTGTCTTTGTTTGGATCTCTCAATGTTACTTGGATATCTATAATGACTTCGTCAGTTTCAGACGTTTCAATTACAATAGTCCCGTATTTATTGTTCAGATCGAGTATCGTTCCTTTTTCAACCACATATTGCTTGTGGAATTTCTTTTCCATTTCCTGTGCTGACAGAGAGGAAGACAAAATAATCAGCAGAGTAGCGAAAAGTGTACCGTTTTTATATATTGATTTCTTCATTTTGTGTAGTATTTGAATTTACATTTTCATTTTCATTCCTTATAGTCTTCAACTGGCTAAGGATATAGTTCATGACATCCAGTTTAGTCTGATAGTGCTCAATCATGGCATTTATTATTCTTTCATCCCCGGGGTTGGCTTTAAGCTCTTTTTGCAGATTGACATATACTGAATCCATATTACTTATTTCATTCATTAACATCTCTCTTTGCTCTTCTTTAGAGTTTAAATCCAGCATATCAATCTGATTTTCCATCAGGCTTACCTGGTAAATGTAGTAGTTCTCTACTTCTTTGTAATGGGGAGATACCTCGCCGAGAGCCATTTTACTCCTGTCGGGTCTGATAAAATGTTCCCAGGTCCAGAGTGATGACAGGGTAATAAGAAGAGTTACCACAGCTGCCTTAAGCAGATATGGTACAATGCTTCTTGCGGGCTTTGAGGTATGATGAAAATGGATATCCAGCTTTCTGTTGAATCTCTCAAAATGATCTTCAGAAGGTTCCCTGTCCTCAAAGAAATCTCTGTTATTTCTTATTATATCATCTATCGTTTTCATCCGTTTATTTAATTTTTTTTGCTTTTCAGTTCACTTAACAGTTTTTGTCTGGCTCTTGATAATTGCGAGCGAGATGTACTGCTTGAAATATTCAGTATTTCAGCTATCTCATCATGGTCATATCCTTCCAGAAGATAAAGTGAAAGGATCACTCTGTAGCCATCAGGTAAATGTTCTATGGCATCTTTTACCTCGTTTATCTTAACATCCAGGTCTTCATTTCGGTCATTTTCATCATTACTTTCGTCCCTGATACCAATATGTGTTTCAATATCTTCAAAGACCGCTTTCCTTTTACCCAGAGCATCAAGTGATCTGTTTATTACTATTCTTTTAAGCCATGCTCCAAAACTTACTGTTCCTGAGTATGTATCTATCTTTTCAAAAGCCGACAGGAATGATTCCTGCATAATATCTTCAGCTTCCATAGTGTTGTTAACAATTCTCAGACTTGTGTTATACATAGCTTTATAGTATAACTTATATATCTGAAACTGAGCCTTTTGGTCGCAATTTTTACATCCATCAATAAGATCCTGGTGACTGTTCATGAATGCTGCTTCCATGTTATTGGCCATCTTGCTTATAGGGCTTTTTTTTATTTGAACTGCTGCACTCACTCTTCAGTCTTTTATCTGCTCAAAAGACGAGAGTATTTTTTTTATGCTGCACTCAATTTAAGATTTTTTTGGGACATGAAAATAGAAAAAAACAAAGAATATCCCTGAATAACCCTTCCTGTATCGTAATCCAGTTCAGAACCGAAAAGGCTGTGGGGAATAGAATACACAAGGAGTAAAACTACTGCAGCAGTGATCGTAACAAATGGTTTTTCTGTTTTTCTGTTCATAATCACGGCACTTACCCAGAACAATAATGCTATAAGTAATTTATTATCAGTCATATCCCATCCGAAGGGGATGCCTGTCCAGAATTCTCCGAAAGCATATTTTTGGACTATGGGGCCAAAAACCAAACCTCCGGCAATAAGAAAATACAATGTCAGGGTTCCATATTTTCTATATACAGGCATTTTAAAAGCAGCAAACAGGCCTGATGCAGTTGAGAATAACATAGCCAGGAACATCAAGAGGATATGCGGTGTAAGTATCCATGCAGGCACTCCTCCTTTGTACCTTATTATTACAGGCGACTCTTTCATAAGTGTTTTTATGCCATATTTATCAGTGAATTCAATATAGTACTGAATTTTTCCGGCAGGAGGTTGAGGAGGGAGGGCTGCATACAGACCTTTTTCCCTGGCAATACCGAAAATTCTGTTCATTATGAATGAATCTACAGAATACTCTTTAAATATGAAAGGAGCCTGTTGATATTCATCATCTGATCTAAATCTTTTGTAGTAAACCTTGGCCTTGATGGTAGAATCGTTTATGCTGAGTCTGATCTCCGATCTTTCATCAAGCCCTATGCTTCTTATAAGCCTTATTTTATAAAGGCTGTCATTCAGGGAGATTTCTTCCCGTTTCGGATTGGTAGGTCCGGTCATTCGCTGATAAATTGCTGCGGTTATTGTAATCAGGACTGCCATCAGCCAAAGAATGATTCGGTGCATATGTTTAAGACCTTATAGTTGAATTAATAATAATATTTTAGTGCTGTCACGTAGTACATCCACATTGATTGTTTGTCCTTTTTCCAGCTGTCCCATTCTGAACATATAATCCTGAATGTTTGTAATCCGTTTCCCGTTGATGGCAGTGATTATATCTCCTTTTTTCATGCCCCCAAGATCTGCCGGCCGTCCTGGTGTGACGAGGTCAGCTCTTAGACCATTCTTAATGTTTCCTGCAAAATCGGGCATAATACCCAGAGTTAGCCCTCTTCTTCTCATTTGTCTTCTGAGATCGGTTGAAGGTCCCGATTCAGTGAACTTCAATCTTTCAGGATCGGAGGCAAGAAACTCTGCTATTTCGAATATAAAGGATGATACTTTTACCATACCCTCGTAGTTTATTTTGTCGTGAGTGTCAGAGGGAGTATGGTAATCGAGATGAGCTCCGGTAGAGAAAAACAATACCGGTATATCTTTTGCATAAAAAGATGAGTGATCAGAAGGTCCGTAACCTTCATCGGAAACGGTTAGTTTTAAGATACTTGTGTCATTAATTGAATTTATGATGTCCTTCATTCGGGGGGCCGTACCGGCTCCGCTTACCTGAAGGATATTTGTCTCCTGAAGACGTCCCAACATATCAAGGTTAATCATGGCGTTTATTTCACCCAGATCGATGAGGGGATTTTCAGTAAAATATTTTGAACCAAGAAGTCCTTTCTCTTCTCCCGAAAAGGCTATACAAACAATACTTCTTGGGTGACTGCCCGGCGTAAGAGCAAATTTTTCCGCCAGTTCAAGCATAGCCCCTATACCTGATGCATTGTCATCTGCCCCGTAATGAACGGCTATTGTATCTGGTGTCCGGCTTGATGATCCAGTACCTCCCATGCCAAGATGATCAAAATGAGCTCCAATAATAAGAAATTCATCTTTGAGAGAATCAATTTCTCCTGGTAAAATCATTACAACATTTCTGGTACCTGACATTTCCCTTATAATCTCAGATCTGGCACTAATAAGAGTGCCAGTAGGAAAGCTGTGAGGTTTTTCTGTCTTGTTAATTTGTTTTTCAAGTTCATCAATTTTTCTCCCGGATCCGGACAGAATAATATCTGCAATATATCTTTTTATTCTTATAGCAGGTATGTCAATCGATTGATATTCAGAATTTAGTGGCTCCAGTAGGTCCTGAGGGTCAAAAGTATTGCCTGATACCAATAATATTCCGGCAGCACCCATGTCTTTAGCCATCAGAGCCTTATCAATGTCAGAACTGCATGATTCAAATCTGCTCTCAGATTTGTCAATATCTGGGTCAGATCTCAGAATCATTACCCATTTGCCTTTAACATTCAAATCCTCATAATCATTCCATTCCACGCTGTCATTATGAATATTAAAACCGTATCCGGCAAATACAACATCTGCAGAAAGGAAGTTATCGGAGCTGAAAGCAAGAGGGACAAAATCTTCATTGAGAGTATAAGATTTTTCATGAATTGAAAGAGAATTATTATTTCCGGCATAAATGTTTCCTGTTACACTAAAGCGCTGAAACCCGTCTCCTGTTGCAGGAACAAAACCACATGAAGAGAGATCATCCCTGATATACAAGGCAGCAAGACTGTCTCCGGGTGAACCGGTAAGTCTTCCCTTTAGAGAATCGGAGGCCAGATAAGTAACATGATCAATCAGTTCATCTGCCGTTATTTCTTTCTGAGAGTTACATGATATCAGAAAAAAAATAAACATCACACATGAAAGTTGTATGATGTTCATTAAAAGATTTTTTTTAAGCATCTTTTTTTGTTATAAGGTATTACTACAGATAGAAAACCTGTACCTGAATGTTTTTACCGGGTACCTGACAAAGGTAACCGGCATCAGGGATTTTAAATAGCCCTGTTTAAGGGTTTATTCGAACAGTTTAAAAGTATCTTTAATAAGAGAAATAGCTTCTCTCAATTCTTCTTCTGTTATTACAAGAGGAGGCGCAAATCTTATTATATGTTCATGAGTTGGTTTGGCAATTACCCCATTATCCTTCATAGCCAGACAAACATCCCATGCTGTTTTTCCACCTTTGGGCCTTATTACGACAGCGTTTAATAATCCTTTCCCTCTAACAAGTTCAATCATATCCGATTTGATGTTGTTCATTTCATCGCGGAATATTTTTCCGAGTCTTTCAGAGTTTTCTGCAAGATTTTCATTTTTTATAACTTCCAGTGCTGCAATAGCAACTTTTCCTGCAAGGGGATTGCCTCCAAAAGTTGAACCATGTTCTCCCGGAAGAATAGTAAGCATAATATCATCGTCTGCCAGAACGGCTGAAATAGGCATCATGCCTCCTGAGAGAGCTTTTCCGAGGATTAGGATATCTGGTCTTACGCCTTCATGATCACAGGCAAGCAATTTCCCTGTACGACCCAGTCCTGTCTGTACTTCATCAGCAATGAAAAGCACGTTGTGTTTTTTACACAGATCGTATGATTTTTTCACATATCCGTCATCAGGTACAAATACCCCTGCTTCTCCCTGTATGGGTTCAACAATGAAAGCTGCTACATCGGGATCTTCCAGAGCTTTTTCAAGAGCTGACAGATCATTATAAGGGATGTTAATGAAACCGGGAGTAAAGGGTCCGAAATCATTTGTTGCATCCGGATCTGTTGACATCGATATTATAGTAATGGTACGGCCGTGGAAATTTCCGCCACAACAGATTATTTTTGCCTGATTGTTTTTTATCCCCTTCTTCTTATATGCCCATTTTCTGCAAAGCTTAAGAGCAGTTTCATCAGCTTCAGCGCCGGAATTCATTGGTAATACTTTGTCATATTTGAAGTATTTTGTAATATATTCTTCAAACTCTCCCAGTACGGAATTGTAAAATGCCCTAGATGTAAGAGTCAATACTGATGCCTGGTCAGTTAAAGCCTTTATTATTTTTGGGTGACAGTGACCCTGGTTAAGCGCAGAGTAGGCTGACAGGAAATCAAAATAACGTTTCCCTTCCACATCCCATACAAATGGGCCTTTGCCTTTTTCAAGTACAACGGGAAGAGGATGATAGTTATGAGCTCCATATTTATCTTCCCGGTTAATATAATCTTGTGAATTCATGTTATTGATATTTAATTAGTTGAGTTTTAGGCGTTTCAAGTCACAATGTTACAAAAGCTTTTTGGTATTTCCAAAAGAAAATAGGGGATAAGCCCCACAATAGATGTTAAGTTGCGGTTTTACAGAGTGTCGGATAATTGTAATTTTGTATGTGTAACAGGAGTACTAATCTTCTTTGTGCAGATCAGGTCTCAGTTTTTTTGTACGCTCAAGAGCCTGTTCATGTCTCCATTTTTCTATTTCGGGCATATTTCCGGAAAGGAGAATATCCGGCACTTTCCAGCCTTTGAAATCTGCCGGCCGGGTATAGAGTGGGGGAGCAAGAATATCATCCTGAAAGGAATCAGAAAGAGCTGATTGTTCATCACCTATGGCTCCCGGAATAAGTCTGACTATTGCATCAGTAATTATAGCAGCAGGCATTTCTCCTCCTGATAAAACATAATCGCCGATGGATATTTCTTTGGTGATCAGGTGATCACGTATCCTTTGGTCAATGCCCTTGTAGTGACCTGCCAGAATGATGATATTGTTTTTAAGTGACAGGCGATTTGCCATTTTCTGGTTAAAAGGATCTCCGTCAGGAGAAGTATAGATGATTTCGTCATAACGGCGTTCTCCTGTCAGTTTTTCAATAGCATCAAATACAGGTTCAATCATCATTACCATACCTGCGCCGCCACCGAATGGATAATCATCGACCGATCTGTGCCTGTCTTTTGTAAAGTCCCGGAGATTGATGATATTTATTTCAACGAGACCTTTATCTCTGGCTCTTTTAACGACTGAGTAATTTAATGGACTCTCAAGAAGATCCGGCATAACGGACAGTATATCTATTCGCATCATAAAAATTTTTGTAAAAATATAAAGATTTATCAAGTTGTAATATGCTGTATAAAAAGTAAATAATTACTGATCAGGTTTTGAGTGAAATATATTTTAGGTCAGTATATGATATTTTATTAAAAAAATAAATTATATCTTTCTTATCTGTTTATAATTCAGATATTATGTATTGCCGGCCAGGTTGTGGTGCCTGTTGTATAGCTTTGTCAATATCATCTCCAATTCCCGGGATGCCTGGTGGAAAACCGGCAGGAGTCAGATGTATTCATCTGAGAGATGATTATAAATGTGCTCTTTACGGTGATCCTGCCAGACCACAGGTTTGTATTGATTTTAAACCGGAGCCGGAGTTTTGCGGATCAGACAGGGAAGAAGCAATGAGGATTTTAAAATCGCTGGAAAAGTAAGATTATAATGACAGGGAGAAAACTGAATAATTTAACTTCTTTTTAAGAATTTTATCCCTGGATTATTGTGTCTCTTTCTCTAAAAGCAATACTTTCGCAAAAAAAACTGTAATGAATATTGCATTAATAGGTTATGGCCGTATGGGTCATGCTATAGAGGAAATTGCACTTGAAAGAGGGCATACAACAGGTCTTGCCATTGACATAGATAATGCCGGGGAACTGACAGCTGATAACCTTAAGGGTATTGATGTTGCTATTGAGTTTTCTTTTCCGGATTCTGCATTAAAGAATATTTCTGTCTGTCTTGAAGCTGGTGTTCCGGTTGTATCTGGTACGACAGGTTGGCTTAAGGATATTGACAGAGCTATTGCCTTATGTAAGGCAAACAATACTTCTTTCATCCATTCTTCAAATTTCAGTATTGGAGTTAACCTGCTTTTCAATCTTAATAAGGAACTGGCAAAACAGATGGAGCGTCAAAAGAATTATAATGTTTCAATAGAAGAAATACATCATGTAAAGAAGCTTGATGCTCCCAGTGGAACTGCAATAACTCTTGCTGATGGAATAAAGGATAACCATTCCGGCTATGAAGGATGGTGTTTTGAAAGCGAAAAAGAAGAAAAAAAGATACCTGTAAGCTCAGTGCGTGAAGGAATGATTCCGGGTATTCATACAGTGGCATGGGAGTCGGAAAATGATATAATCAGTATCAGGCATGAATCAAAAAACAGAAAAGGGCTGGCCCTGGGTGCTGTAATTGCTGCTGAGTTTATACAAAGCAGAAAAGGTGTTTTCACAATGAATGATGTGCTTGGGTTCTGATAATATTTTATACTTTTACCGTTTCACAACCAACTGTTGGCCATGACTAATTTTTTGCAAAGTAAATATTTCAAGTTTGCCCTTGCTGCAATACTATATATTATAGTTGTTATCTGGATAGGCAATTACTGGCTTCTTTTTGGGCTGGGTATTATTTTTGATGTTTATGTTTCGCAGAAGGTAAACTGGACTTTCTGGAAAAAAAGAAATGGGAAGAACAGCCAATTTATTGAATGGCTTGATGCTCTTATATTTGCCGTTGTAGCAGTAACACTGATCAATATTTTTCTTTTTCAGAATTATCGTATTCCCACTCCTTCAATGGAAAAATCACTTATGGTTGGAGACCATTTGTTTGTAAGTAAGCTGGCCTATGGGCCCAGGATGCCGAACACTCCCATAGCATTTCCCTTTACGGCTAACACGATGCCAGTCATAAATGGTAAATCATGGTCAAATCTGATTGTTTTGCCTTACAAGCGTCTTGTCGGTGTCGGTCAGGTTAAACGTGGCGATCCGATAGTATTCAATTTTCCGGCAGGTGATACTGTGGCGGTTGAAGAGCCTAATATCAGTTATTATGAGATTATCAGGAGGATGGCGAGCCAATTTCAGGAGCAGTATAATTATGGAAGTAATGATCCAAAGCCCATAGAATATTTCATGTCTATGGCCAGGGAAGAGGTATGGAATAATTATGAAATTATATACAGGCCTGTTGACAGACGGGATAATTATGTAAAGAGGTGTGTAGGAATACCCGGGGACACTTTACAGATCATAGAAGGAAATTTGTTTGTAAACGGGAAACTAATACCGGAAAACAATACACAGCAAACAAGCTATTATGTAACAACTAACGGAACAAGTATTAATCCCAAGGCATTTGAGCGTATTGGAATAAGCAGGTCTGATCAGGCAATGGTTTCAAATACAGTGTATTATCTTCCTTTAACCCGGTCTGCAGCAGCAGCTATATCAAAATTTACAAATGTGACTGATGTTACTGCGGCTACATCGCGTCCGGGTGAATTTGCTTATTCAATTTTTCCCTACGATAAAAACCTTGCGTGGAATGAAGATAATTTTGGTCCTTTATGGATTCCGTCGAAAGGAAGTACTGTTGAACTTGATTCTTCAAATCTGAAATTTTACGAACGCATTATTGATGTTTATGAAGATAATGATTTGAAAGCAGAGGGATCAGTGATATTAATAAACGGTGAACCAGCCACCAGTTACACTTTCAAAATGGATTATTATTTTATGATGGGGGATAACCGTCATAATTCAGCTGATTCGAGATACTGGGGCTTTGTTCCTGAAGATCATATAGTTGGTAAGCCAAAATTTATCTGGCTTTCAATTGATAAGGAAGCCCGGGGGATAAAAAAAATCCGCCTGAGGCGGATGTTTATGAGAGTAAAATAAGTTTTACTTTACTTTTTCCACGATAGCTTTAAAAGCTTCCGGATGGTTCATTGCCAAATCGGCAAGTGATTTTCTGTTCAGTTTTATTCCTTTTTTATCCAGTTTACCGATAAATTCTGAATAACTCATGTCGTATTGTCTTACTCCGGCATTGATTCTTTGGATCCAGAGTGATCTGAATTGTCCTTTCTTCTTTTTCCTGTCGCGATAAGCGTACCCCAAACCTTTTTCAAGGGTGTTTTTTGCAACAGTATAGACATTTCTCCTTGACAGGAAGTTACCTTTTGTTTGTTTAAGGATTTTTTTTCTGCGCGCTCTTGAAGCGACTGAATTTACTGATCTTGGCATAATTAAATTATTATGAGTGTCAGCGTTTCGTCACGTGGCGAACACTTATACAGCTGGGCACTCTGTTAATACTTATTTTTATATTACCATATACCTATTTTCCAGGTAACAGAAGCTTAATGTTTTTTTCATCTGCCTTGTCTACCTGTCCGAAGTAGGTAAGATTTCTCTTACGCTTCGTAGCTTTCTTGGTAAGTATATGGCTTTTATATGCATGTTTTCTTTTTATCTTTCCTGTTCCGGTGAGTGTAAATCTTTTTTTGGCTCCCGGATTTGTTTTCATTTTTGGCATCTTCTATAAAATTATAATACTACTTCTTCTTTTTTGGAGAGAGGGAGATTATCATCCTTTTCCCTTCCAGTCTGGGCATCTGTTCTACTTTACCGTATTCTTCCAGGTCACTGGCGAATCTTAAAAGCAGTAATTCACCCTGTTCTTTAAATAAGATTGATCTTCCTTTAAAGAAGACGTATGCTCTTACTTTGGCTCCTTCTTCAAGGAATCTGACAGCATGTTTAAGTTTAAAATTATAATCATGATCATCAGTGTTTGGGCCGAATCGTATTTCTTTTACGACTATCTTGGTTGCTTTTGCCTTCAGCTCTTTTTGTTTCTTTTTTTGTTGGTAAAGGTATTTCTGATAATCAATGATTTTACATACAGGTGGATCAGCATTCGGAGATATTTCAACCAGATCAAGTTCCATTTTATCAGCCAGTCTGAGTGCATCCTGGATACTCATAACCTGGGTTTCTATTTCTTCACCTACAACCCTGACCATTCTTGCTGTGATCCGGTTGTTAATTCTGTGAGCCGGCTGGGTGATCCTTGCAGGCCTTCTTCTGATTGGTCCTGTTATAATTCTATCCTCCTAATTTTAGTTACTATTCGGTTTGTTTTCATCTGTCAAAGTGAGAGCTCTTTATTTATTTCTTCTTTAATAAAACTGACGAAATCGTCAATTGTCATATTACCCTTATCCCCATCACCCTGTCTGCGAACAGACACAGTGTTGTTTTCAACTTCTTTTTCACCAATAATAAGAAGATAAGGAATCCTCTTTAATTCATTATCCCTGATCTTCTTACCAAGCTTCTCGCTTCTGTCATCAATTATGGTGCAAATATCGGAATTATTTAGAATTTGCAAAATATTTAATGCATAATCATTGAATTTATCGCTTACAGGGATAATAACAGCTTTTTCCGGAGCAAGCCACAGAGGGAATTTACCTGCAGTGTTTTCTATAAGCACTGCAATGAATCTTTCCAGAGAACCGAATACTGCACGATGTATCATTACAGGTCTGTGTTTTTGGTTATCACTTCCTGTATATGAAAGATCAAATCTTTCAGGAAGGTTATAATCGACCTGTATTGTGCCAAGCTGCCATTTACGTCCGATAGCATCCTTTACCATGAAATCGAGTTTCGGACCATAGAAAGCTGCTTCACCGCGAACAACAGTTGTGATCAGGTTTTTTTCGCCTGCGGCACTGATAATATCCTGTTCAGCTTTATCCCAGTTCTCGTCAGTTCCAATATATTTTTCTTTATTATCAGGATCACGGAGAGATATCTGTGCCGTAAAATCGTTGAGATTTAATATTTTAAAAATATAGAGTATAAGATCAATTATTTTTTTGAATTCCTCTCTCAACTGATCAGGTCTGCAAAAATGATGTGCATCATCCTGTGTGAAACTCCTTACCCTTGTCAGACCATGAAGTTCACCGCTTTGTTCATACCTGTAAACAGTGCCAAACTCAGCCAGTCTGACAGGTAACTCTTTGTAGGAATGAGGTGTCACATTGTATATCTCACAATGGTGCGGGCAATTCATCGGCTTAAGCATGAATTGTTCTCCTTCCTGGGGAGTAGACATGGGCTGAAAGGAACTGGAACCGTATTTTTCATAATGTCCGGATAACTTATACAGGTTCACATTTCCTATGTGCGGAGTCGCTACAATTTTATAGCCGTGTTTTTTTAAAAGTCTGGTGAGAAAATCTATAAGATTCTGACGTATATCCGCTCCTTTTGGTAACCATAGTGGCAGCCCCATACCTACCTTGGGTGAAAAGGAAAAAAGTTCCAGCTCTTTCCCTATTTTTCTGTGGTCTCTTCTCTTTGCTTCTTCCAGGATAACCAGATACTCATCAAGCATCTTTTGACGTGGAAATGAGATGCCATATATCCTTGTAAGCATCTTTCTCTTTTCATCTCCCCGCCAGTAAGCTCCTGCAATACTTGTAAGTTTGATGGCTTTGACATATCCTGTGGACGGAAGATGTGGTCCACGGCATAAATCAATAAAATTGCCACTTAAATATAATGTTATTGTTCCGTCTTCAAGCTCATTTATAAGTTCTGTCTTATATTCATCACCTTTTTTTGTGAAAAGATCAAGAGCTTCTTTTTTGGTAACTTCCCTGCGTGTAAAAGTTTGGTTAAGAGAAGCCAGTTCTTTCATCTTATTCTCGATTATGGGAAGATCAGCTTCTGTTATAACTGTATTGTCAGCAGGATCAACATCGTAATAAAACCCGTTTTCAATAGCCGGTCCAATACCAAATTTAATGCCAGGGTAAAGTAACTCAAGAGCTTCAGCCATTAAATGAGCAGATGAATGCCAGAAAGCATGCCTGGCTTCTTCATCGTCCCACTTATGCAGTTTTAATGTACTGTCATTATACAGAGGCCTCGACAAGTCATAGATTTCTCCGTTAATTGTGGCTACATATACTTCTTTTGCAAGTCCGGGATTTATCTGTTCAGCAATCTCCAGACTTGTAATACCTTTTTTGTATTCCTTTGTTGTCCCGTCAGGGAAAGTTATCTTAATCATCCAATATGTCTTATTCTTAATGGTCTGCAAAGATAATTATTATTTTAAAACGAATGACGGGAAACAGAGCAGATCATAATTATTATTATTCTCTGCGGTAATCCAAAGAAGATGGCATATTATTTGATTTCTTTGACTGTAAACAATACTTTACTCCGATGAAAAATATTTTGTTTATACTGTTTCTAATTCCGGCAATAATGATTTCCTGTGAGTCATTTCCTGAAGCCGGTTTTGAAGTGGATACTGTTAATCCTGAAGTTGGACAGACTGTATATTTCTCCAGTCGCTCCCATAATGCACATGAGTATGAATGGGATTTTGGAGACGGGGTTGTTTCATATGAATCTGATCCTGTTCATGTTTATACCGGAACAGGAACTTTTGAGGTTACTCTGACAGTTTATTCGCATACAGGTGATTCGGATCAGACATCATTGATGATTGATGTAATGATACCAACGCTTCTTGAAATCACTGTCCTGGAATATTACGATGAATATGTTGTTCCTGATGCCAGTGTAAGACTTTATCCTACATTACTCGACTGGGAATTTGAAAGAGATCTGCAGGCCGAGGGCTATACCGACAATGAAGGGGTAGTGGTATTATCACATCTCGGACCTTATGTATATTATGTTGATGTCTGGGAAACAAATCATGATAATTATATCTTAAAAACGGATGACGTGGCATTTATCCGTACTTC
>ERZ795048.411-NODE-411-length-45615-cov-7.702612_pt1 | contig 45615 bp, 39 predicted proteins | sample MGYA00375132_ERZ795048 | MGnify/ENA primary metagenome ERZ795048 (study PRJEB30177, sample SAMN05720225) | activated sludge metagenome | isolation source: Anaerobic digester | place: Hong Kong | collected 2014-12-17 ...
ACTGTGAAAAGCGGTAATGCCCTTTTTTATTTTGCCGGGCCGGGATTTTATCAAAAAAAAACCAAAAAAACTTGACGTTGGAGGGATCGGGTGTTATTATATCAATATATCTTGATATGGTAATATTTATGACCATTGTTTCCTGCTTTAAGGCTCTTTCTGATGAAACCAGGCTCCGCCTTCTGAATCTCCTCTGGCATTACGAATTGAATGTTAATGAGATAGTTTCGGTAATGGAGATGGGGCAGTCACGTATATCGCGGCATCTTAAAATTCTAAGTGATTGCGGCCTGGTGCAATACCGCCGGGACGGGTTATGGGTTTTCTACAGCGCCAGGAAGCATAATGGTCCGGGTGATGTGTTTGAAAAAATAGCGGATATCGTAAAAAACGACCCTGAATTGAAACATGACCTCGCCGGACTGGAAACTATTCTCAGGGAGAAATCACAGGAGAAAACAAGATTTTTTGATACTCTTGCTGCACGCTGGGATTCAGTAAAGGGGGACATTCTGGGTCCTGTCAATATTGCTGCTGAAGTAATTTCCCGTATAGGGGAGGGGGGGGTAACCGCTGACCTGGGTTGTGGAACAGGGGAGCTGCTCCCTTATCTTAAGCAGCGTTCAAATGTTGTAATTGGTGTGGACAAGTCTCCGAAAATGCTTGAGGAGGCACGGGCACGTCTTGGAATGGATGCTGACGGGATAGACCTGCGGATAGGGGAAATGGAGCACCTTCCAATGAGGGACCGGGAGGCGGATTCTGCGGTGGTAAGTATGGTGCTTCATCATCTTGCGTCACCAGGGGATTGTATTCTGGAGATTTCCCGTGTACTGAAACGCGGCAGCAGGCTTGTGATAGTTGACCTCGGGAAACACGATAACGAGATAATGCGGAAAAAGTATGGACACCGGTGGCTTGGTTTTTCCCGTGAAGAGATGGAGAACTGGCTTAATGAGTCCGGGTTTCGTATTGAAGAGGTGAAACGTATTCCTGTGAAAAATGATCTCACCGTTAATGTAATCAGGTCTTTTCTGGAGTAACATCCTGAAATGCAATATAGTATAACAATTAATATATGAGGAGGTTCAAATGAACGCAAAAGTATCCGATGGAATCATGCCATTAGATAAAAATCTGGAATATAAGGTTGCCGACATGTCCCTCGCGGAATGGGGACGCAAGGAGATCCAGCTGGCTGAAGAGGAAATGCCTGGCCTTATGTCGGTCCGTGAAAAATACGGTCCTCAAAAGCCCCTTAAGGGTTTGAAAGTCATGGGAAGCCTTCATATGACAATACAAACTGCTGTTCTCATAGAGACGCTGTATGAGCTCGGCGCCGATATCCGCTGGGCTTCATGTAATATCTTTTCCACACAGGACCATGCCGCTGCGGCTATTGTTGCAGGTGGCAAGTCCAAAGTGTTTGCGTGGAAAGGGGAGAGCCTTGAGGAGTACTGGTGGTGTACGGAACAGGCACTTACGTGGCCCGATGGATCCGGACCAAACCTCATTGTTGATGACGGCGGTGACGCCACATTGTTTGTGCACTGGGGAGTGAAGGCTGAAAAGGATCCCTCCATCCTTGACAAGAAGTATGACAGCAAGGAGTTCCGTTGCGTTATTGACAGGCTGAAAGCCAGTGTGGCCGGTGACAAAACACGGTGGACGGAAATTGCAAAGGGGATCGTAGGTGTTTCAGAGGAGACAACTACCGGTGTTCACCGTCTTTATCATATGGAAAAAAGCGGGGAGCTTCTTTTCCCGGCAATCAATGTCAATGACTCGGTTACCAAGTCCAAATTTGATAATCTCTATGGCTGCCGTGAGTCTCTTGCTGATGGTATTAAAAGGGCAACAGATATCATGGTTGCGGGGAAAGTTGTTGTGGTGTGCGGATATGGTGATGTAGGCAAGGGGTGTGCGCAGTCCATGAGAGGGTTCGGGGCTCGTGTTATCGTTACGGAAATTGACCCTATATGCGCATTACAGGCGGCTATGGAAGGCTATGAGGTCACTACTCTTGAAGACGCGCTTCCTGAGGGTGATATTTTTGTTACCGCCACAGGAAACCTTGATGTTGTTACCGGTGCCCATATGGAAAACATGAAGGACGGCGCAATTGTATGCAATATTGGTCACTTCGATAATGAAATCGCGATGCATTATCTTGAGGACAATTCAGATTGTAAAAAAGAAGTCATTAAACCCCAGGTTGATAAATGGACACTCAAATCGGGGAAATCCATAATTATCCTCGCAGAAGGGCGGCTCGTGAACCTGGGATGTGCAACAGGGCACCCCAGTTTTGTTATGAGCAACAGCTTTACCAATCAGAGTCTTGCTCAGATTGAGCTGGCAACGCAGAAACATGACAAAAAAGTATATACTCTTTCCAAAGAGCTTGATGAGGAGGTTGCCCGGCTTCACCTCGGCAAACTTGGCGTGAAACTTACAACTCTTACCAAAGAGCAGGCGGACTATATAGGTGTTTCCGTAAGCGGGCCCTATAAACCCAATCATTACAGATACTAAGAATAATATGATCCGGGCGGCATAATCTCAGCCGCCCGGATTTTTCTCCATCCGGAAATCCACTATTTCGTATAAAAACCTTCCTGGAATAGTAAAAATAAAAAAATTTGTTGTAAAAAATCATAAAATATATATTTCTTGACAAAAACCATTTCCATGGTACTATTGAAAAGTTTTTAAGGTCTTGTAAGTTTTTATGCGAATTGGAATTTATCCAGGGTCTTTTGACCCTTTGACAAATGGTCATCTTGATATAATTGAGAGATCAAAAAAGATTTGTGATAAATTAATTGTTGCCGTTGCAAGAAATAGCGCGAAAAATGCGCTGTTTTCAATTGATGAAAGATTAGAAATGTTATTAAAAAGTTGTGAAAGTTGTAAAGATTGTGATGTTGAGGTGGTTACATTCGATGGATTGCTGGTCGATTATTGTAAGAGAAACGGTGTTGATTTTATGATTCGCGGTCTGCGGGCAATTGTGGACTTCGAGTATGAATACGCTATTGCTTTAATGAATAAAAAACTGGCTCCGGATATTGAAACAATCTTTATGATGGCACGAGGCGAATATTCTTTTGTTTCATCAAATATGGTCAAAGAAGTTGCAAGCTACAACGGCGATATATCCACATTAGTTCCCCAATTCGTCCAAAAAAAACTGCAGGACAAGTTTTCCGGTTAAGACGTGGCAGCATTTCCAGTCCATGCTTTCGTTACGCAGGGATGGTTGTAAGAGCATACGGCAGCTTTTTTATGAAATTGCAGGTGTGCCGGATGTGCATGTCAAATTTTCCGGAACCATACATGAATCCAGGTATTCAGTGATAATATAATGTCTTAAGGGGCATTTTATTATAAATCAGTATCTTTAACTCTGGTAAACAGCAACAGGAAACGAAGAGATGTGAGTATTGTTGTTCTCTTTGTAATGATTTTAATTACAAATATTATTATATGCTATTAACCATCAGTGGAGGGAATAATTCGTTACAGTGTAGTAAAAAGGTATACTTGTTATACGTATACATAATTAATATTTTAGTGTGAGAGGAGGTTTGTAATGGCTATTCAAACAATCCTCCTGATTGCTGCTCTGCCAGTTGTAGGAATAATGGGGTATGCCGTCAGGGCATATCTTGGTAAAATAAAACTGAATTCAGCGGAGGTTCAGGCAAGCCGGATAGTACAGGATGCTGTTCGCGAAGCTGAGGCAAAAAGGAAGGAGCTTCTTATAGAGGCAAAGGACCAGCTCCTTAAGGAAAAAAATCTCTTTGAAAAGGAGATGCGGGAGCGGAGACAGGAGCTGCAGGTTAATGAAAAGCGGCTTATCCAGAAGGAAGAAACTCTTGATAAGAAAATTGAACAGATTGAAAAGCAGGAAAAAACAGTACAACTAAAAGAGCTTGAAAATCAGGAAAAAGAAGCAGAATTACACAGGGAGTTCGAGCGGCATAAGAGGGAGCTGGAAAGAATATCAGGCCTTACTACAGAAGAGGCCAAACAGATGCTCCTAAAAAATCTCGAGAATGATGTCAGGTTTGAGTCAATCAAACTTATCAATAAAATCGAGGAGGAGGCAAGGCGTACCGCAGAGAAGAAGGGGAAAGAGATTATCCTTGCCGCAATTCAGCGTATCGCGTCAGATTTTACCTCTGAAGTTACCATTACCACGGTTTCACTTCCTTCTGATGATATGAAAGGAAGAATTATTGGAAGGGAAGGCCGTAATATCAGAACACTTGAAAACCTTGTTGGTGTGGATATGATTATTGATGACACGCCGGAAGTTGTTGTTATTTCATGTTTTGACCCAGTACGGCGGGAAATTGCCCGTCTTTCACTGGAACGTCTGATTCAGAATGGACGTATCCATCCTGCCAGGATTGAAGAAGTGGTGGATAAAGTTACTGCCGAGATTGAAGAAAACATGCTTGAAGAAGGCGAAAAGGCCTCCTTTGAACTTGGCATTCCGGGATTAAGTAAAGATGCCCTTTACTATATCGGGAAACTCAAGTACCGCAGCAGTTACGGGCAGAACCTGCTGTCTCACAGTAAAGAGGTTGCAAATATTGCCGGTATAATGGCTGGCGAACTGGGCCTTGATGTGATGCTGGCGAAGCGCGCAGGACTGCTTCATGATATAGGAAAAGGCAGTGTCGCGGAAGGTGAAGGCGCCCATGCCATTATCGGTGCTGAAATGGCGAAGAAGTTCGGTGAAAACCCGAAAGTAGTAAACATCATTGCCTCGCACCATTACGATAAGGAACCTGAGTCATTTGAGGCGGTGCTTATCCAGATTGCTGACGCAATTTCCGCATCACGTCCCGGTGCCAGAAGGGAATCGCTGGAGACCTATCTAAAACGGCTGGATAATCTTGAAGCGATTGCAAGCAAGTATAAGGGTGTAGATAAATGCTATGCCATACAGGCTGGAAGGGAGATCCGGGTTGTTGTGTCAAACGAGATCGTAAATGATGAACGTGCGGTTCTGCTGGCACGTGAAATCGCGGAAGAAATTGAATCCGAGCTCAAATATCCCGGTATTGTAAAGGTTATTGTAATCAGGGAGACACGGATTATTGACTACGCGAAGTAATGTATTTGTACGCCGGAAAGACTATGGGAATAATAACAAATGAGAGGTTACGGCTCCCTTTAAATGAATAGAATAGAAACGTGTAATGACAAATATAAAGATTCTTGCCATTGGAGACATTGTCGGGAGGCCGGGAAGGGAGGTTCTGCGTAAAAAACTTCCCGGTCTGGTAGAGGAACATGGAATTGACTTTGTAATTGCGAACGGGGAAAATGCCGCCCACGGGAAAGGTATTACCCCTGATATAAGTGATGAACTGCTTTTCTATAATATTCATGTAATAACTACCGGGAATCATTTGTGGAATAACAAAAAGATAATCGGTTACATTGATCGCGAGAAACGCCTTATCAAACCGGCTAATTATCCGCCGGAAACCAGGGGGAACGGATATTTTCTTGGTACGGTAAAGGGGCTATCAATTTGTGTGATAAATCTGCTTGGCAGGATTTATATGGAGCCTCTTGACTGCCCTTTCCGCGTGTTTGATGAAATATATGATTCGGTGAAAGAAACATCTGACATAATCATTGTTGATTTTCATGGAGAAGCGACTTCTGAAAAGAAGGCCTTCGGATGGCATGTTGACGGGCGGGCGTCGGCGGTTTTCGGGACCCATACCCATGTTCAGACAGCGGATGAGGTGATACTTCCTGAAGGTACGGGGTATATCACTGATGTCGGGATGACTGGTGCAAGTGATTCCGTTATTGGCATGGATAAAGACACCGCGCTGCAGAATTTTCTTACCCATACCAGACTGAGGCTTGAGGTCGCGACGGGCCAGAAGTCACTATGCGGTGTCCTCCTGACAATTGGTGCTGACGGTAAAACGAAGGATATAATGCGTGTGGCTACGTGATACGGGTTGTGCCTTCATTGCTGATAATGCCCCCGCTTATGGCGGGGTTTTACGTTGTGAAAAAGTGCAGGTACAGTTTTATTTAATTGCAGAATAGTACGGCTATTGTAGAGTGATTGTACGATGTAAATATTTCGATAAATAACTGGTTATGGTTTTGTACAGTGTTACTTGATTCTATTAGAACAATTTCTGATCTCAGAAAGCTTAATGAAGAAGAGCTTGATCAACTCAATGATGAGATCAGAAATTATATAATTGATGTTGTATCAGAAACCGGGGGGCATCTCGCTTCTTCTCTCGGTGTGGTGGAACTTACCAGTGCGCTGCATTATGTTTTCAATACACCCCGTGATAAAATAATATGGGACGTCGGCCATCAGTGTTATGCGCATAAGATTATTACCGGCAGAAAAGAGGAATTCAAAACATTACGGAAGTTCAATGGTCTGAGCGGTTTTCCAAAACGGTCAGAGTCTGTGTACGATGCTTTCAACACCGGCCATAGCAGCACCAGTTTGTCCCTGGCACTTGGTGAAGCGGTCGGGCGTGATCTGAAAAATGAAAAGTATAAAGTTATTGCGGTAATCGGGGACGGGTCTCTTACGGGGGGGATGGCTTTCGAGGCCCTTAACCAGATCGGCCATCAGAAAAATGACCTCATAATTATTTTAAATGATAATGAACATTCTATTTCCAAGAATGTCGGGGCACTGTCCGAGTATCTTATGAGGCTGATTACCGGGACCCTTTATAATCGTCTGAGAAAGGGCTCCTATGAAATAATTAAAAAGATTCCACGGTATGGAAATTCCCTGTATGATTTTATTTATCGTGCCCAGGCAGGCGTGAAGGGGATACTTGTTCCGGGACATTTTTTTGAAGAGCTTGGAATTCGATATTTCGGACCCGTGGATGGTCATAACACGCCTTTATTGATCGATATACTCTCCAGAATACGGGACATCAATTCCGGCCCGAAACTTCTCCATGTCATTACCAAAAAAGGAAAAGGTTATGGCCCTGCTGAAAAAAATCCATCCCGGTTTCACGGGATCGGGCCATTTAACCGGAAAACGGGACGTACCGCAGGCAATTCACGGGTAAGTTATTCAGAGATAACAGGGCGCACACTGGCCGGTATCTCCAGAAAAGACAAAAAGGTCATTGCCATTACCGCTGCAATGAAGCTCGGGACCGGGCTGTATGAGTTTGAGAAGAGGGCCCCAAGCAGGTTTTTCGATGTGGGCATTGCCGAGCAGCATGCTGTTACATTTGCAGGAGCACTGGCATCAAAAGGGTTTAAGCCCTTTGTGTCCATCTATTCAACATTTCTGCAGCGTGCAATTGATCAGATAATTCATGATGTTGCTATAATGAATCTACCCGTCCGGCTGCTTATAGACAGGGCCGGTATCGTTGGAGATGATGGTGAAACGCATCATGGTCTTTTCGATATTGCGATTATGCGTAATGTTCCAAATTTCATGTTTCTGGCTCCTTCAAACGGAGAGGAGCTCCGTGATATGATTTACTTTGCTGCCGGTTACAACGATGGGCCGATTGCAATACGGTATTCCCGGGGCAGCATTGGTGAAGAAGGGATTGATATCTCCAGTCCGCAGCCATTTGTTCCCGGCAGGTTGAAACAGGTGAAAAAGGGGAATGATATTGCTGTTTTTGCACTGGGGGATATGGTTGATTCTGCCATTGTACTCAGGGAGCTGCTGAGTGCTGAAGGTATAAAGGCCTCAGTGGTGAATCTCCTTTCAATAAAGCCGCTTGATGTACCCGGCATAGAAAAAATTGTCAGGAATGTGAAAGGTTTTATTACCATGGAAAACGGTGTGCTGAGCGGCGGTATCGGTGAGTACATCCTGTCTGTTATTGATAAAGAGTCAAGAAGCAGGTTTATGTTTGCTGCAGGATTCCCGGACGATTTTATTACTCATGGAAAATCCGAAGAACTTTTCAGAAAATATGGTCTTGACCCTGAATCACTCCGTGATCGAATATTACAGGAGCTTGTACATAAGGCACCCTATGACAAAAGGGACAAGGTTAGACATATTTCTTTCAGAAAATAAGCTCTCGGCATCCCGGGAAAAAGCAAAACGGGAAATAATATCCGGATGGGTTAAAGTTGATGGTGAAACGGTCAGGGAGCCGTCACGAAAAGTCCGGGGTGATGAAGATATAGTCGTGCAGAGGCCGGGGGGCCTTTATGTGAGCCGGGGCGGCGAGAAGCTTCATCATGCCCTGGAACATTTTAACGTTGCTGTAACGAACAGGGTTGCTGCCGATATTGGTGCTTCCACAGGCGGCTTTACCCATTGCCTCCTTGTTCACGGCGCCAGCGTTGTATATGCTGTCGATGTAGGGTATGGGCAGCTTGATTATTCTCTCCGTCAGAATCCATCGGTAAAAGTCATGGAACGGACACATGTGAAAACACTGACCCGTGACATGTTCGATACCTTCCCGGACCTGATAACCGCAGACCTTTCATTTATTTCAATTCTAAAAACGATTGACGCACTGAGAAATGTTTTTGCACCAGTGGAAGTCGTCGTCCTGATTAAACCCCAATTTGAGGCGGAGCCGGAAGAGCATAAAAAGGGTGTTGTGAAAAAAATCGAACATCACACGGCAATACTTCGGCGGGTTATTGAATCTTTATGCAGTCAAGGTGTTGAATTCAGGGGGCTCTGTTTCAGCCCCATTAAGGGACCGGCAGGAAATATTGAATTTCTTTTCCATGGATATATCAATGAGTCAGGCAATGCGGAAAAGTATGATGAGGATATTGTCCAATATATTGATTCTGTCGTTATTGAGGCACACCGGGTGTTGAATGAGTGAAATAATATGCAAATTATACGGTGTTTTCTCTGATACAGTACCGCGATTGTTTGGTATAATGTGAAGGTTAATTCATTTGAAATTGTTCAAGTAACGGTATTTTAAAAATGTAATTGACCTATTATACATGCTCTGCGATTATTAAAGTCATTTTCAGTATGAAAATCCGGTTCTTACAGGTCTGGCTGTTTAATAAAGAAATAAAAAGAGTATATCATGTTCAATACGACAATACAAAGAACCCGCCTTACACTGATGTTGACTGTTGCTGCAGTATTGTTGAGTGTATGCAGGCCGGCCGATGTTTTTGCCCTTAATGCGAACAATATTATTGCATACCCTGTTCCTTTTAATCCCCGAATCCAGACTATGAAAATTGGTTATGACCCTGCGGTTACGGCGGATGCGGTAAACCGGGTCAAAATAGAAATTTTTGATATTAATGGCGATCTGGTTCTTGATCGGGAATATTCTTCACTGCCGGTAATCTGGAACGGCCGGAACGGGTCGGGGAGGATGGTCGGCGCGGGTATGTACATAATTAAAGTAACCGTTGAAAAAACGGATACCGGTGAACACGGCGTGAGAATAATACGGATTCTCGTGAACAGGTAGTTTTTGAAATACTACAGGGTGATGATGTGAGTGTGATAATTCTATTACGAAAAAAAACGTATCCCTTTCTCACGGGTGTAATGTCCGGTATCCTGATGCTGTGCGGGACCGCATTGTTCGCGCAGGATGCCGGGAGCAGGGCATCATATACACGCGGCGGATGGGCCGGGGCAAAGTATGTTGCGATGGGGAGAGCTGCAGAGGTCATCGTAGATGACGTCTACGCGATTTACTGGAATCCGGCAGGACTTGCGGGCTTGAAGGAACGGGAACGCCTGAGTACGGAGGAAATACAGCGCCGTGCCCGTGAGGGCTCTGTCGGTTCAATCTCGGAAGAAGATCTCGTGCGTTTCTCTGACGATACCGCGACACGAACGGTATTTCAGATCGGGATCTCTGCGGCAAAACTTGATATTGAAAGGGAAGCCGGATTCGGAGGGATCGCGTTTAATCTCTTCGGCGGTGTAATGGGAATGGGACTGTACTCAATACAGTCAAAAGACATTGAGGCACGGGATGAAAGCGGGAACCTGATGGGGAAGCTGGACTATTCCGGGTCCGTGGGATATCTTTCCTATGCCTGGACTTCAGGGATTTCCTCTATCGGTTTTTCATTGAAAGGCCTCTATGAAAAAGTTGGAGATGTCGGATATTACGGCGGGGGCGTTGATATCGGGACCCAGGTGGATGTGATTCCGTTCCTTCGTGTGGGTTTTGTGGTGATGGATATCGGCACCGGGCTGAAACCTGATAAACAGTATGAAAATATTGAAAATGAATATGATTTTGGTTCGCCGTCTCTGAAGCTGAGCATGGCCCTCACAAGCAGGCAGTCCGATTTTATACTGGCATTCAGTATTGTGCGGAAGCTTGAGCAGGAGGAGTATGACCTGAATGTGGGGATCAGTTATCAGCTGATTAAAAATATGGTGGTTTATGTGGGAATGAATGATACAGAATTTTCATCGGGGCTCTCAATGAAAGTCTGGGGGCTTGAAGTGGCGTATGCCTTCAGTTATGACAATATTGACGCAGGGTACAATAATATCGTTTCAGTGACGCTTGATTTCTAATGCAAACAGGGAATTTCCCAATCCATGCCTTCGTCGGTCAGGGAGATCATTTCAGTTCCGGATGCCGCGGTGGGGTCGGTATACATAATTACTATGAAGATTGACTTTGGAAATACAACATACATAATGGGTATACTTAATGTCACCCCTGATTCTTTTTTTGACGGGGGGCGATATGTTACCAGGCAGCAGGCAGTTGACCGCGCCGCGCAGATGATTGCTGAAGGCGCGGATATTATTGATGTCGGCGGTGAATCATCTCGCCCCGGGGCTGACCCCGTATCCGGTGAAGAGGAAATGCAGCGTGTATGCCCTGTCATTGAGGATATATCGAAAAGATTTGATGTGATGATTTCTGTTGACACATGTAAAGCTCCGGTGGCAGAGTCGGCGTTGCGATGCGGTGCTGTAATCGTGAATGACATAAGCGGCATGAGTTTCGACAGCGGTATGTGTCCTGTCGTTGCAGCATCCGGGTGCTATGTGGTGCTGATGCATATCAAAGGTACTCCCAAGACAATGCAGCAGGACCCCGTATACGATAATGTGGTGCGGGATGTATATAATGATCTTAAAGAAAAAGTAGATATCGCCCTCAGGGGAGGGGTTCACAGAGATAAAATTATTATTGACCCCGGTTTCGGTTTCGGTAAAACAGTTGATCATAATTATGAACTTCTGGCTAATCTTGAAGTATTTAAAGGTATGGGGCTGCCGGTTCTTGTGGGGCTTTCCAGGAAATCAATGGTGAAAAAACTGCTCGGGGAAGGTGATGATACACTCCCCGGGACCCTCGCGCTGAACGCAATATCAGCGGTTAAGGGGGCTGATATTATCAGGGTCCATGACGTCGAGGTGCATAAGCTTTCTATGAAATCAGTGGATATTGTGAAGAGGTTTTCGGTACAGAATGGAAGCGCTGCTTGACAAGGTAATATTTTTTAGTATTACATTCTGGAATTATTTTAAGAATATTCTCGATATTCTCATCGTTGCGTTTATTTTCTACTGGCTCTATACTTTCCTCGCCAATACCCGTGCGATACAGCTCCTCAAAGGTTTTATTGTTATCTTTATCGTCGCGATACTGTCAAGGGTCCTTTCCCTTGATACAGTAAACTGGTTAATAACAAATCTTGCTTCGTATGTTGTTATTACGATTATCATATTATTTCAGCCTGAATTGCGGCGCCTTATAACACAATTCGGGCAGAGAAACTGGCTCTCCAACGCATTATCCCAGAATGAAGCATTTCCTCTTGACGAACTGGTAAATTCACTGATAAATATGGCTGAGGAGAAAGTAGGATCACTTATTGTTATTGAACGTAACACCGGCCTGAAAAGTTATGTTGAATCCGGGGTGGTTATCAATTCTTATATTTCAGAAGAATTAATACGGACAACGTTCTTCCCGAACACCCCGCTTCATGACGGTGCAATTATCATTCAGGAAGGGAGAATTGCAGCTGCCGCATGCTATCTTCCTTTAAGTGATTCGAAGCAGTTAAAAAAACATCATGGGGCCCGTCACAGGGCCGCTCTCGGGATAGCAGAGGAGACGGATGCGCTTGTTCTGGTTACCTCTGAAGAGACGGGAGGTATATCCGTTATGGTTAACGGAAAGCTTTATTCCAAAATAAAGATCACTGACCTTAAGAATATGATACTGTATTTTATGAATCCCAAAACCGCGTACGAGGAGAAATATTCCATTAAATGAAAGGGATATTTAATGAAATAAAAAGCCTTATTTTCAGCAGGGAACTTGTGCCGAAACTGGTGGCAATAATCCTGTCCGTGATTTTATGGGCATATATAGGGAGCACCAAAATTGGTGAAGTAGCTTTTCGTATCCCCGTGGAGTTTAAAAGCCTTTCAGAAGACCTGATTATAAGTAATTATAGTATAAAAAATGTCACAATTAAACTGTCCGGTAAAAAAGAAGATCTGAACAATTTTAATATTAAAAATGTGAAAGCATACGTCAGTCTTAAAAAAGCCGTACCGGGTGAAAATCAAAAATTTCCTATTAATGTCGCGAAAGAGGATGTGCCGGAGGGTGTTAACATAGAGCTTATTCGAAATAATGTGGAAATATCTATTGAAAAAAGGATAGTATCACCGGTACGGATTATTCCGGTGATAGCCGGGGAATTAAAGGACGGTTACATTATGGGAGACGTCCTGGTGTCGCCTGAATATGTTAATATTTCAGGACAGGCGGACATTATTTCAAAAATAAAAAATCTTAAAACCAAAATTGTATCCATAGAGGATGCCACAAGGGATGTTGAACAAAATGTTGAGGTTGATATTGCCGATTATTCAGGTGTTGCAATTGATCCAACTGTAGTTAGCGTTACTGTGCCGATTGTCGATACATTAAGGCTGAAAGTTATTGATCGTCAGATAGATGTTAGAAAAGAAAATCCCAGGTTCGGATACGAATTAAATACCTCACGTGTTAAAGTGTTTATACGGGTCCCGAAAGACGGTTCAGTGTTAAATGAGGACAGCGTTGACGTATTTGTTGACGGCTCAACTGTAAACCCTGAAAAAATATTTAAGGAAACAAAAAAAAATTATACCTTACAGGAGTTCCCTGTGAGAGTTGTTCTGGGTACCAGGAGTCAGGATGCAGCTGTATTGAAGGTTATACCGAAGAAAGTAACCATGAAAATATATAAAAAATGAATTGGTTTTGTGGTAATTTTTAAAGTAACAGGACAGATAAACAGGAAACAGGCATGTCTGGAAAAATATTATGTGTAAATATTGATCATATTGCAACGTTACGTCAGGCCCGAGGTGAACATGAACCGGACCCGGTGGAAGGAGCAATGATTTGTGAAAATAACGGTGCTGACGGAATTACTGTACACCTTCGGGAGGACCGGAGGCATATACAGGACAATGACGTATTCGCGTTACGGGATGTTGTGCGTGGAAAGTTTAATCTCGAAATGGCGTTATCAGATGATATTATTGAAGTAGCATCAAAGGTAATACCGGACCAGATTACACTTGTTCCTGAAAAGAGGGCTGAACTCACCACGGAAGGCGGACTTGATGTTTCAGGAAATATGTCACGAATACGGGACGTAATAAAAGTATTTCATGACCTGAATGTTCTTGTTTCATTATTCATTGAGCCCGATATTGATACTGTTTCAGCCTCGAAAGATGCCGGTGCTGATTACATTGAAATACATACCGGCCGTTATTGTAATGCCGCTGCGCCCGAAGATATAACTCGTGAGTTGGATAAAATGCACCGCGCTGCTGAACATGCATGTGCCTTGGGACTAAGGGTAAATGCCGGTCATGGCCTGAAATATAGTAATGTCATTCCTGTCCTTTCTCTGGCAGGTCTCGAAGAACTGAATATAGGGCATTCAATTATTTCAAATGCTGTGTTCCTGGGACTTCCTGATGCAGTGAAAAAGATGAAAAAAATTATTCTTGATAATCCTCATGGCAGCTGAATACTGTATCTGCTCCCGGGTGTCTGCTCATTTTAATTACAACAATAACAACAGGATGTCATAATGGGTTTTATCGCAAGTCTATTTAAACTATTGTTTCTGATAATTATAGCCTATGTGCTGTACAGTATTATTATGTTTGCAGTTCGGATATTTATTCATGCAAACAGGGACACTGATGGAAAAAAAGTGAATAGCGGTACGGGGAACCAGCAGAAGAAGGGAAAGGTTATTGAGCTTGATAAAGACCAGTATAAAGTTGAGTAGAATAACAAGAAAAAAACATGCGGCAGTTGTCATGCTCGCGGGGATAATGATATTTTCCGGGTGCAGTAAATTGTCAGGGGAATTCGGCTTCAGGACATTTTTCGATCAGGCATATAAAAAAGTCAAAGGTGTCCCCGAGTTCCGGAGCAGTGAGCGCGTACAGTGGGTTTTTGTATTCAAAGAAGTAAAGGATACGCACTCCATTGGCATTATTGTACAGAAAAAAGAGATTGTGTGGGCTGATGTGGTAAAGGAAACAAAAGTCATAACGCCGGAAAGGAAAATTATATACGGAACAATCGAAAACTACCCGGAGGGAGAGTATAAAATAATTATATTGGAAGAGAATAAAGTTCTTGGTAATCAGAGCTTTCTGGTATATCAGAATGATGAAGATACAGAGTAAAAAATAATAAACAGTATGAGGTTCAGGTCAACCAGAAATTCGTATTTTAAAGCAATCAGGTAGTCCAGACGTGAGATTTTAACCATTAATCCCAGATAATATAGAATATTCAGAATGAATAGCAGATCAAGATAATGGCTCTGTATCAACGATGCAGTACTGAATATAAGAGCTGAAGAAATTGAGAGAAATAAAAACAGTGTTCGTGTTGTTTTGATGCCGATTAAAATCGGTACCGTTTCCCTGCCCAGTATTAAGTCTCCCTGTAACGCAATCAAATCCTGAAGGGTATTTCTGAAGAATATTATGCAGTAAATAAATAAAAGAACTGCAGTTGTGAGAAGAATATCTGAACCATAAAGATAAACCGGCAGTACCCCGCACACCACAAGCCATCCGAATGCAGCGGTAATATTTTTTGCATTATACATTTTCGAAAAGAATGGTACATGCAGAATATCAACAATACGTTTAAATATTGATGTTGAATACATAATTCCCAGGAAAAGAGAGGCAGTATACAGCAGCATCGCGGATAATGTGTATCTGCTCATTAGATACATTGAAGAAACAATAAAAAACAATGAAAGCGGTATAAGTATTAGCTTATATCGTTTGTAGAGGGCAAGTTTATAGGGATTGCTTTCTTTTAATGTTCCAAGCATGAAGTAGTTATTTATTGTGTACATGGAAAAAATATACAGGCTTGCTATTAATGCCAGGTTAACATCATCAGGAGCGGATATGAAATTTAATACAAACAGTGTAGTGAAAAATGCTGTCACTGATGAAAGCACATTGGTTCTCACTATGAACTCAAAGAACTTCTTTAATGACTTTGTTAAGATATTACTTTTTTTGAATTGTACTGTATAAAGTTTTTCCAGTACATTATTAATAATCCATCCCGGCGTGGAAGCCCCTGCGGTTACGAATACATAATCGTTTTTGCTGAATTCGCTTTCGTTAAGTTCGTCTTCTGTTTCGATGTGGAATGTTTTAACACCATATTCTTTTCCAAGGTTTGCAAGCCTTTTCGTGTTTGCGGAGTTTTTCCCCCCCACAACAACGAGAATGTCAATATTGCGTTGTATGGCATCAACCACATCACCCTGTCTGTGGTATGTGGAGTTACATATGGTGTTGAATACCTCAACTCTGTCCGTAAGTTTATCTGTTAGTTTTTGAATAATAATCTCAAAGAGCTCTCTGTCAAATGTTGTCTGCGATACAACAATATATTTTTCGGCTTCAGGAATGGAGTCAATATTATCTATGTTCGATATAACAGAAACACCGGAAGCGGCATAGCTTTTCAGGGATATTACTTCGGCATGGTCATCATCCCCGGTAATAAGAGTGTAATACCCGTTCCTTGAATATTTTTTTATTATTCCCTGAACCCGGGCAACACGGGGGCAGGTTAGATTTATCAGCCTTTTTGATTCGTGCTTAATTTTTTTCAGCTTTTCATAGGGAATCCCGTGAGTTCTTACTGCAACAGTTTTTCCGTCTGTTCTGCTGTTTTCGTCGATTGTCTTGAGCCCGCGACGGTCGAGAATCGATATTGTCTGAGGATTGTGTATAATGGGCCCGTGAACATATATTTCCTCTTTCGAAGAATTGATTTCATTGACAATCCGGAGTATGGCGTCCCGTACCCCCATGCAGAAACCTGAATATTTTGAGAGCTCAATTTTCATGGTGAAAAATGCTGTGACGAAATGCAGTGTATGGTTGTTTACTGGTCATTTTCCTGTTCCGGAGGACGGGGTGCTGATATCGACGGCATCTGTATTCTCGGCCTGCTGATGCGTCCAGTCAAAATAATTTTAATCTGCTTGCTGCCTTCATCAACAAAGCCTGACAGAAGCAATTTATAGTCTTCCAGGATTCTTGATTCAGCGTTTATGATAATTGTAAGGTTCATTCTTGATGTCTTGATAAATTTATTCAATTCAATTGTACCGTTCATACTTCCATTGAGGTCGGAACCATTGAACTTGAGTGACTCCAGGGAGAGGTTTCCGTTAATGAATTTTGCTTTACTCTGTATTGACGTAAAACGCACAGGCGGGATTGAAAAGCCTTTAATTTTTGCACCTTTTACATATACATTGTCGCATTTGATGTCAATATATCCGTCTTTCGGGAGACCGGTTGCTGAATCAAAACGAATATCAAAGTCGGACATCACAAGAGACCTGATTGTAAGGTCACGATTTGTATACGTAAAGTTCTGGATGGAAAGCATTCCGGAAATTGTTTTCTTTACCAGCGTCGTAACAGGGTTAATCGCAATGTTTATTGTGATATTTTTAAGAAAGGTTTCCGCTCCCTCTCTGCTTCCAAGTGACAGTTCGTCAATATAGGAATCGTTGAAAAGGCTGAAGTCAAGTTTCCCGAGATTGATGCTGCTGCCAATTACTGGTTCAAGTTTTACAATTTGATTTCGTATTAATATTTCATAGGGGAATGTTACAATAATGAAAAAAATAGTCAGCACTACGGAAAGGAGTATGTATGATTTTGCAAAGGGGAGTTTGAGGGTTTCGGAGACTTTTGCTTTAAAATTTTTGTAATACTGCTGAATAGTATGTATGAGTGATCTGATATCCATTGTACCTCAAGTCGTATAAATAAGGAAGTTCAGGTGTTTCCGCATTAGTTTCAACAATTAATGTTATTGAGACATGAAATTACTGATTTTTAATGAAACATCATATGTATCCCGCCCCTTTATCGCTTCATGGATACGGATGTAATTGATTTTCAAAAGCAGGTTCGAGCTTTCTATATGATAGATAAAATTTAAGAGCGGTTCAATGGCGACACTGTCAAGTTTTATCGTTGTAGTTATTTTTATATATTTATTCTGAATGTTTGTCTGGGTGCTGCGTGTGTCAGCAATATTTCTTGTTACTTTTGCAGCTGCAGCCCATTGTTCTACAAGAGCAGTGATGTTTGAGTCTTTACGGTTCAGCTGGGCCATGTAATTATTTTTTTGTTCACGGATATCACGGTATTCCTGATACAATTTATCAATTTGTGTAAGATCAGAAATGTTTTTCTGCATGCCTGAGGTGTTGCCTGTCTTCAATTTGATTAAAGGGTTTATTACCAGGAAAAACACTGCCGCTGTAGCGATTACCGCGGTAAGTATCTGGAGCAGTTTTTTTTCTCTCTCAGTAAGGGTTCTCATAGTATGACGTTCCGCCTGCTGTATTATTTCTTACCCTGAATTTTCATTTTTATTGTCATGGTGAATCCTACCTGGTCGCGTCTTTTCAGGCTGGTATTCAGTACCACAGAGTCATATTTTTTTGATTCCTGAAGCTTGTTCTTGAACAGATCCAGGTTTGAGCTCGATGACGCAGTCCCGTCAATCCGAAGTATACTTTCATTTATTACCATATTGTTCAGTACAAAACTATCATCGCGGGGAAAGAGGTTCAGTATGTCTTTGAGGATATCCAGAACTTTTACTTCTGACTTGATAATTCCCTTCAGGCTGTTGAGTTCCTTCTTCTCATTTTTTAGAATTTTCAGGGCCTGTTTTACAGGGTCGTTCCCCGCCTGGCGTACATGGAAATACCGCTTTACCCGTTCCTTTAGCAGGGCATCATATTTGCTTTCCATCCTGCTTTCAAGAAATGAAGTGAGAGCAAGGTTGATAACGAAAACCAGTGTCGCAAGAAAAAGAAAGCCTGCGGCAAGATAATAGATCTTCTTTGATTTCCGTACCATATCAGGGAGGAATTCACCTTTGAGAAAATTGATTGATCCATGTTTCCTGTTTAGGATTGAAAGGACTATCCCGAATGCTATCGGGAATTGGGTGTGGATCTTTATTTCATCATATCCTTCAAGAAAGGGCAGTGATACAATTGGAAGTTCAAGGGTGTTTGATAAAAGCTGTCCCAGTCCTATCAGGTTGGAACCGCCTCCGGAAATTATCAGGCGGCTGAAATTCATCTGACTGTAACTGAGACTGAAAGAGCGGATTGTGAGGTTCAGCTGTTCGAGAAGTTCATCAATAACAGCATGGGCACCCTCAAATATCTTTTTCAGGTTCTGCTTGTTGATATCAAGCGCCTTGTAATAGTCCCGCTGTATGTTGTTATTCAGCGATGTGAGGTCAAGATGAAGATTCTCGAAAATCCGTATCGCCTCATGATACGGGACTTTCAGTATTTCGCAGATGCGCTGCAGTATCAACCCGGTGCCGATTGGTATACTCCGGGTGTACAGCATGTTGCTTTCTGAAATAAAATTAATGATGGATTTATTGTGACCGATATCAAGCTGTATAATAGACTCGTCATGTATTTTGTTGAAGTACCGGTAGCATTCAAAGAGGGCGTTTGATTCAAGTCCCATACGGACCGGATGGATATCAAAGTCGTCCAGCAGCTCCATGTAATACTGAATTGTCTCCTTATGCGTTGCGGTGAGGAGTATTCTGCCTTCTTCGGTGTGAGTACTTTTCAGGGATTGGAAATCCATTGCGAGGTCTTCCATCCTGAAGGGTATGTTTTCCTCAGCTTCAAATGGAATTGCCTCTGCGATCTTTTCAACATCATTAAACGGGAACGTGATGTTGCGGATAATTGCTTTTTCCATCGGAAGATTGGTGTATACGGTATATCCCTTGAGATTTTTCTCCTTAATAATGCGGGAAATCGCATCCCGGAGGGCTTCCTCTGTACTTTCTATCCGGAAATCGATGTCCTCGTACGCGAACGAGGTTACCTGGAAGTCTTTAAAACTTGTTTTTACCGTAACCAGCTTTATTGCTGATGTGCCTATATCAAGGGCAGCGATGTTATCGAACAAATGGCTCCTCCAACTTCAGGTTGTACCGGTAGTAGTATTGTGTACTGGCTGTCAAGGGGGGGAGGGGATAGCGGACTATTCCTCCCGCCAGTATAAAAACCTCTTCTCGTCCCTTAAATAATATCCTGTTATCCGGCAGGTAGTTGTATTAACTTTCCCGGTGGCAACAATTTTAAATATGAATGATTTCACAGTAACAATATTATTTAATACATTTTCGTCGGTTATAAGGTCTTTTACTTCATTAACATTGCTGAAAGGACGTATCATCCTTCTTTTTATGATTTCAGTCACAATATCATCAGTCATATTATCTGTCAATGCGGATAAAACCCTGTATGATGCTGTATTAATATTAATTTTGTTAAAATCGCTTAAATAATCTGAGCGTTCACCATATACCCTGAAATAGTCGGATAGATTTCTGCTTTCCTCTTTCCCGATTTTTACTTCCAGGTTCCGGATGTCCTTTTCGTAGTTGTTTATTGCATCCCGCGCATTATCAGGGTCCATTTCTGTTAACAGTTTTGTATTCAGTTCACGTTTGCCCATATTATCGGCAACAAGATTATCTTCTTTGCCGAAATTTCCCCCGCCCATCCCGTAAAAGATCTCGGGTGTAATGCCTTTAACAAGGAGCAGTTCATTAATACTGTCCATCGCATTGTTCTTTGCCTTATAGGGGCTCTTGAGGTTCTGGTAATAGTCGGCCGATTCAGCTCCATAGGGAAAACGGGCATCATCAATATCGACCCAGTCGATAATCGCGTCCGCCAGATCAAGGGGGAGGCCCATGTTCATGAAGAAGCGCTGAGTGATAGTGTAATACATAGTGCTGTCAACAAATTCATTTGCCAGGATGCTCAGGTTTATCTTCGCGTTCTCGTCATAAATTCGTATTCTCAAAGACCCCTGCTCTATGGGCATTTCGGGAAGTTCAAGGGCCCAGAGGTCCTGAAAACAGTCGATGTTTTTGTCAACCGACTGAGGCAGCAGCCCGCCGGTCATGCCGCGTTTGTCAGCTTCAAGGATGAACTGTCCCAGGTTCATTCCGGTTTTTGCTATTGTTGACGCTTTCAGCTTATCACTGAATTTAACAATATAATTGATATTCGTCTGGGCGGTAATAAGGAATTCCGTGGATACAGACACAAGCACGGCTGAAATAAGAAGCACGATGATAAGTACATATCCGGATGAATTTCTGATATATGAAAAGATTCCATGTTCCAGGAGTTCCTGTTTTCGCATGCCGTAATTGGTATTCACTATAGAGATGGCGTGCTTGACAATGTTAACTATCTGTTTCATATCTATCGAATATTCCTACTCGGCCATATTGATTCGTGAAATAAAAATAAATGATTCTTCTTTTCCTTTGTAATTCTGCAGAACAACCGTTGTTTTCACCGCTGTGGGGAATTTATTGTTGCTTTTGGAATCCCAGGAATCTGTCCAGTCATTTCGAAGCTTGAATTCGAATCGAATGTCCCTGACGTTTTCCAGCATGACACATTCCTTGCCCCCGGATTCGGAATCCTCGTCATAATAACGGTCTTCTCTCCGTATCAGTTTATAGGTTCCTGTGGTGCCGGACTGGTCCGGTGATGATTTCAGATAATAACTTATTTCCCGGATGTCGCTGAAAGGATACTCTTTTCGGGGGTTGCCAAGCATCGAGAATTTCTGGTAATCAATGGTGACAAAATTTATTTTACCCTCATAGGGTGCTCCCCGGTTGTTCCTGCTTGTGAAGACAAGTTTTTTATTGTACTTGTTGATATATGTACAGGAGATATCGCTGTCTATCCGTGCTACCGCAATATTTACTGTTTCATAGAATGCTGACACGTTCGTGAGATGATTGATGCTGTCCATTATCGCATGGTGTGCGGTATATACCATGAGGAGAATGATAGACGCGACTGCGGTTGCAACAAGCATTTCAAGTACGGAGAACCCTTTGTTGCACGAGAGCGATATGGTTCTTTGCTTTCTGTAATATTTTGATAATACTGTATTCATACATTTCTACAATATGCCACAGGATTTACTGCTCGGGATATACATAGGAAAGAGTGTATTTTTTATTGAGGTCATTTTCCTTCCATTGTACTATTATGCTGACCCGCCTGGCGGGAATGGGTCCGAATATTTCATGTTGATATTTCTGTGCTTTTCTGGAAAACGTGAATCCGGGGTATTCTTCTATCTGTTGGGAATCAATGTCCGGACCTCTCTTGTCCGCAATGAGGAATTCATTGAATTTGCTTTTCGCAATGATCATTGCACGGGTAAGATTTTTATTTCCGGTAATTGCCATTATCCCCGCGGAGACACCGGAAATGATACTTATCAGTACTATGGAAAGGATTGCAATCGCGATGAGCATTTCAATTATCGCGAACCCATGTTTGTATCTTCTCATTGCTGTTATTGCGCCTCAAAATCAACGAAGTCACTGACAATTCGCGGATGTTTTTTATATTTATCAAGAATCAATGAGTATTGCTCGCTGCCGTTCGCAAGTATATGAATTATAAGATTGTCTGAATATCCCTGCGGGTAAAACGGTATTATTACGTTGCCCCGGGTTACTTTTTCTCCGGAAGAGAGAATTGCTTCTGTTATCCGGAATGAATCAGGAAATTCCCTGTGCTGCAGAAGCTTGTTGCTGCTTTCGGTGAATTTACCTTCTTTCGCGATGTTCACAACGGAAACTCCGTTACTGCGGGAGAAAACCGTATCATTAAAATCGATAAGTTCATTGTCCGGTGTGCTGAGATGAAACACAAAGAGGTTGACCCTGTTATTGATAAAAGAGTCGTCAAAGGTCTTTTCGATCATTGCGGAAATGAGAAGAGTGTTGCTCCGCTTGCCGCTCATGAAAACTGATATTCTCGGCGCAACCACAAGTGAAAGTATCGAAATGATCACCAGGACAATAAGGAGCTCCAGCAGGGTGAACCCCCGCATATCGCTGCACATGGCGCGAAAGGGGGGCTGAGGGAGAAACCTCGTTTTACTGATTCTGCTCACCAGGTCTTTGCTGTTTCTGATGGAGTTCCCAGCTTACGATATCGTCCGCTGTCCCTTCCTGTTTGTCGGGGCCGGGGCTGATGATATCAAATGCGCGTTCATTTTCGCCGGGTGACCGGTATATATACTGGCTTCCCCATGGATCGAGGGGCACCTCGCGTGACTGAAGATATCCTTTGATTGCCTCAAGTCCATCTTCGCCGGAAGGGTAGTTGTCGTAATCAATTCTGTACCGGTCCAGTGCGGTATTCAGAATAAGCATTTGCTGACGTGCGGCTTCTTTTTTGGCACGTTCCGGAAGATCCATGAACCGTGTATATACTATCGTCCCGAGAATACCGATTATAACAATAACAATCAATAGCTCAATAAGAGAAAACCCTTCATTTTTTTCTGCATCGGTTATAACACGCTGGATCCTTGACCTGATGAATGATAATAATTGTTTCATCTACTTCTCCTCTCAGTAAATATTGTGATGTAAAAATATTTATATCAGATTCGGGAAATAAATAATACTGAAACCCCGCGAACTGTACAAGTAAAATATGGCGCGGCAGATTAAAAAAACAAAGAGTTATTTGTGTGAAACCGGCCGCGGGAGCTGCTCTGTGCTCACTGGACCATAAGGTTCATTTCGAAGATCGGTAAAAGTACTGAAACAACAATGGTTCCGATAGCGATGCCCATAAATACTATAATAAGTGGCTCTATGAGGCTCGTAATACCTGTTATCGTGAGATCAAGCTCATTTTCGTATACTTTCCCGATATTGAGCAGCATGCTGTCCAGCTTATCGCTTGCTTCACCGGCAGCGATCATTCCCAGCACCAGCTTGGGAAGAAAACCGGCTTTGTTCAGGGCTGTGGAAACAGAGGCCCCCTCTTTTATCCTGGATGTCGCCTCCTCAATCTTCTCCTCGATTATTACATTATTGACAATTTTCTTAACAATTTCGAGTGATTTGAGAATGTCAACATTGTTGTCAATAAGAACCCCCAGGTTCTGGGTGAACCTGTGAACAATGAGCTTTCTGTACAGGTTGTTGATTATTGGCGCTGTCAGTTTCATCTCATCGAATTTTCTTCTGCCGTCTTTTGTTTTGATATACTGCCGAAGGTAATATATGATTGCAATAGTACCGAGAATCAGCACATACCAGAATGTCGAAAGAAAATCACTTATCCCCATAACAATCTTTGTGGGTACCGGCAGTTCCCGGCCCATGTCGGTAAACATCCTGCTTAATGAAGGCACAATTTTGACCATAAGGAATATAATGACCGAGATGGCAAAGAATACCATGAAGGAGGGGTACCACATCGCTGACTGAACCTTTCCCTTGATCTGATTCTTCTTCTCCTCCATGTCCGCAAGACGTTCTATGACCTGATCAAGGGAGCCGAGGTTTTCCCCGACGCGCACCATGTTGATGTACATGTCGGAGAAGACGTTTTTATGACGCAGAAGTGCGTTTGAAAAGGATGAACCCTCTTCTATTTTTTCCTTCACATCAACGATTATTCGTTTAAATGTGGGATTGTCAATCTGTTCAATAATTGCGGTAAGTGTCGCAATAAGCGGCATTCCTGCGTTGAGAAGGGTGGAGAGCTGTCTGGAAAATAACCCGATCTGTTTTGCGCTTAATTTCTCACCTATGTAATTCGACAGATCGTCGTATATTTTGCTTATAAAGCTGTGTTTGCCGTCTGCGGATTTTTTGTCCGATAGTTCATGCCGGCTTATTTTAACAACGTAAAGGCCCTGTGAGCGCAGCTTCGTCCGGGCAGCAGCTTCAGACGGTGCGTCGATAAAGTCCGACTCATTGTCGCCTTTTTCGTTAAGCGCCTGGTACTGAAAAATCATCAGGAAACCCTCAATATCTCTTCAACGGTGGTTTCGCCGTTAATGGCTTTTTGTAACCCATCCTGGAACAGGGTAATCATGCCGTTTTTTACCGCTGCCTCTTTGATTACTCCCGAGTCGGCATGCTCCATGATAAGTTTTCGTATTTCAGTTGTGACCGGCAGCAGCTCATAAATACCTGTGCGCCCGAGAAACCCGGTGTTTAGGCACTTCTCGCATCCTTTGCCGCGGGAAAGTTTTCCGCCTTTGAGCTGAGATGGTTTCAGTCCGAGATCCGCGAGCATTTTTTGTGTCGGTTTATAGGTTTCCCTGCAGTGGGGGCAGATGACCCGGACAAGGCGCTGCGCAAGAAACGCGTTTACCGAAGAGGAAATGAGAAACGGTTCTATCCCCATGTCAATGAGCCTGGTAATGCCGCTCGCGGCATCATTGGTGTGGAGTGTTGAAAGGACAAGGTGACCCGTAAGGGCAGACTGAACAGCAATTTCAGCAGTTTCAACGTCCCGGATTTCCCCCACCATGATGATGTCAGGGTCCTGCCGGAGTATGGAGCGGAGCCCGTTCGCGAAGGTGAGATCAATTTTTGATTTTACCTGCATCTGCCCGATGCCTTTGATCTGATATTCAATAGGGTCTTCTACTGTCAGAATGTTTACCTGGGGTTTGTTCAGCTGGGAAAGGACACAGTAAAGAGTTGTTGTTTTACCGCTTCCCGTGGGCCCCGTGACAAGGATAATGCCGTGTGATTTTTTTATCTGCGCGTTAAAGTTTTCAAGAATTTTTTGTTCAAATCCCAGAGCATCAAGATTAAACTCCATATCGGTTTTGTTGAGGAGGCGGAGTACAACGCGTTCTCCGTAATATGTCGGGAAAATTGAAACACGGATATCAATATCCTTCCCGCCGATTTTGATCTGGATACGGCCGTCCTGAGGCAGGCGGTTTTCAGCAATGTTCAGGTTCGCCATAATTTTTATACGTGATATTATTGCACCCTGAAATTTTTTCGGCGGGGTGAACATCTCGTATAGGATACCGTCAATCCGGAAGCGTACCACAAGGTCCTTTTCATATGGTTCGATATGGATATCGCTTGAACGGTCATTGACCGCCTGCTTTAAGACCATATTGACAAGACGAATGATAGGGGCTTCGTTTGCCATGTCGAGGATGTCTTCCGCCTCTGCCGCCTGGGAGGACAGTATCTCAAGATCGGCATCCTCAAGGTCTTCAATGAAATCACCGGTGGTTTCAGCGTTCATGGTATCGTAATGCGACTGTATGAGGCGCTGGATTTCATTTTCTGTGGTCATTACGGGCTCAAAGCTGTATTCAGGGAACAGCATTTTGAGATCATCAAGGGGACGGATGTTCAGGGCGTCATAAAGCGCAACAAATATTGTGGATTTTTCCATTCGAAAGGGAGCCAGTTTGTTGTTTTTCAGGAAATGAATTGGTATTTGAGAGAACAGGTTTTTCGGGTCTTCAAACTGAATTGTCATCTGGTAGGGGATATTATAGTGTTCCGACAGCGCAGAAATAATATCCTCTTCCGTTGCAAGGCCTTTTCTGACAATAATTTCTCCAAGCCTGAGTTTCAGGGTTTTCTGGGCAAGAAGGGCCTCCTGAAGGTCCTCCTGTGTAATAATCCCTTTCTCGATGAGTATTCTGCCGAAATGTTTAGGTTTTTTAACAGTCATAATAGTATGTAGTGCCGCCGTTCCTAGTCAGTAATGTTGAATTCATACGTCATGACATTTCTGTTCCGTTCAAGGTCTATGACTATCCTCGATTCACCCTGAATGGCTCCCCACAGTTTGTATAGTTTTTCTGTGCTGTCAATAGGGTGTCCGTTTACCCGTTTGATAATGTCGCCCCTCCTGGCCCCGAGTTTATAGAGGATATTGTAGGGCCTCAGCTGAAACAGTTTGTATCCTTTTATCTGTCCGTCTTCACGGTAGGGACCCGCTCTGAGGCCCCGCAGTGCATTGTCGACCTTCTTCAGCACTTTCTGCTGCAGATATGATCTGCTCAGGCTTTTCTTCACAACACCATTTGATGATATTGAGGACGGTTTTGACTGTGATGGCCCGGAACTGCTGTTTGTGTCGGCAAACATGTCAAGGATCATAATATCACGCCCAAGGCGGAGATGGACCTTAGAGCTTAGAATTCTTACCAGGATATAGCCATTTATGTTATCCCTGATTTTATATACTTTGGAATCGTTTTCGGTTTTCTTCTTTATAAGGGCCCTTGCGATATTGGCAGGACCGCTGATCGTTCCCAGGAGCTGGAGGTCGGTTATGTTTGCGGCGGGTCCTGCGGCGCCGACATCGGGTCCATTCATGGTTTGGGCTACTTTAAAAAAACCCGAGTCAACAATGGATGTTTTATAATCAATAAATGTAAGGGGGCGCTGCTGACCGGAATAATGCTTACTTCTGCTTCGTGAAGGGGTAAATGCCGGTTCAGCGCTGTACTTATATACCTGCGTCATGGTGCTTGCCAGGACAAATGAAAAAATTGTCACCGAAGCTATATTGAGTACATGATACTTTATATTCTGCATTGTTATTCGTTTTTATTCCAGATAGTTGTGCGGAACGGGTCCCTATTCGGGTATTATCATGATAATATAATATAGTAATACTACTAATCCTGAATCAAAATTATGTACATATAATAACAGGATAGAAAACCGTTTCGGCAAGGTTATATGTTGCAGTGCGGGAGTGTTGTTGTCAATTAGATTTGCCCGGATGGGCTGTTTTTTTATTATACCGAAACAGGGGAGGTGCTGCCCTGGTCAGGCAGCATACAGTTCTACAGATTTTATAGAAGAAAGGTGTATCCTTGTTTCCTGGTCGAATTTATCCCGAAGCACAATTTCATTTTTATCAAGGAATCTGTTTTTATGGAGTTCAATTGTTTTGCCATTATGAAGGTATACTATTATATCGAGTCCTTTGATGTCCATGTATTTTTTCAGCAGCTTTTTGAAATCTTTTTTTATCATAGTTCCTCCGTTTCTATGGTACGTCATATGCCGCAACTGTAGCGGCAGGTGATATTGGTTAAAAACGTTCTTTACTGATAGAAAAATTTTATTGATTATAATAATGATAAGACTGGTTGTTATGTCTCATTATCATTAATACTATCGGATGTTTTTAGATTTTTTTCACAATAAATTTTATAATTTTAAAAAAATAATAACTACTGCCTGGCATTACTGTGTAGAAAGATAAAATCTCCTTGCATAAAAATATGTAATGTCCGGAAATGTGGAAAATATACGTGTGCCTGTAATGATATCAATGATATGGAACAATATACTATGAATACACCAGAGTTTTCGATGAAAAAACTTATGCGTCCGGTCATGCTGGTGTCCGGATTGTCGGGGGGGATATTCTTTTCAGGATATCTGCTGTATACCCATTTTCTAAGTGTTTCATCAACGTCCCTGCTTTTCAGGCTTTGCTCATCGGGAATTTTTAATTGCGACAGGGTGAACAGCAGCCCGTATTCATCGGTCTTCGGTGTTCCTCTTGCGGCGCTGGGACTGATTTTTTATCTTTCCGTACTGGTTCTCTTTGTAATGGTTCGCGCGGCACACGACACCGGGTTTCAGAAGCGTTTTATCTATGTACTGCTCTTCTGGATTTCTGTACTGAGCGTTGCCGCGGTATTTCCCCTTGCATATATTTCCGCGTTTACCCTTGCAACGTTCTGCCTGTACTGCATGCTGACGTGGGTCGCGAATGTGCTTATCCTCCTGGCTGTTCTGTCAGGGATAACGTCACTTGAAAACGCAGGAATCCGGCAGGCCCTGGTATCTGTTCACAGACATGGATTCCCCTTTTTCGGGAAGATACGGGAACATTTGTTTCATATCCTGCAGGTATGTATTGTCCTCGGGATTATATCAACCTCAATAGTCGTGCTGTCCGAATATTTTAATGTCCGGGGACGGATTATGCGGATCGAAAACGGAATCCGTATGGAGGAGGATATACTGGCGAATTTTTACCAGAGGGAGCCTGTGCGAATTGACCTGAAGGGTATTCCGGTCATGTACGGTAACCCGCGTGCGAAGGTAACCATAGTGGAATACTTTAATTTTGACTGCGGTGTGTGCCGCAGCGCGTCGCCGCTGCTGAAATCCCTGGTGGAGAAATATGACGGGAAGGTGAAGCTCTACCTCAAGAACTTCCCCCTTGACAGAAAGTGCAACCCCTTTATCAGGGAGGAGGGGAACGGATTTGCCTGTAAGGCGGCGCTGGTATCAATTGCTCTCCGAAGGAGCAGCGCCTATAAGTCGTTTGTGGAATACCTCATGGCAAGCAGTGTGCCTCTTAGTCCGCCGCTTCTTAATGTGGCAATGGGTAACTCAGGCGTTACAAGGGACAAGCTCCGGAAGCTCATGAGTGAGCAGGAGGCACGAAGGATACTGATCTCGGAGATAAAAGAAACATCCCAGTTCAATCCGGACGGCACACCTACATTTGTTGTAAACGGCAGGCCGCTTCCTTCCGGGCTCCCGCCGGTGTACTTTTTTGACCGTATCATTCAGATGGAAGTCAACCGCATGTATTGCGGCAGCCGGTAATCAGAAATAATACCTGAATCCGATGCCGCCCCTGATGTGGAAGTCGATATCAGGAACAATCTCAAGGGCCGGTACAAGCTCCAGGAAGCACCCGATCGGGACCTGCGTGAAGGTGTATTCAACTCCCACAGGCACCCTGCATTCGAGACTGTTATAGTCATCATCATCTCTGTTTTTATTGTTATCGTTTTCATGATGATGAATTCCGGGGCCTGCACCAATATACAGGGTTGTCCCGCGTAGCGGTATAATCCCGCGGAAATGTCTGAGATAATCCACGTATATATAGAATCCATTATGATAACCGGCGCCTATACCGCCGCTCAGAGCATCATTGTTTCCGGTAAAATATTTCGCAGTGACCCCTGAAGGGTCTCCCAGAATGACGCCGGCCCCGAAAGGTCCACCTGCCGCAGCGAGGCTCGAATGACATAATTGCAGTAGTACAGCTGCTGAGATAATATATGCAGTCATTTTCCCGGAAATCACATCGTCCTCCTATACCTTCTTTGAACAATGGTGAAAAAATATTTCATAAATAATTATTTGACATTTCCGCCATAACCATGTTACAAATATATCGTGTTACGTAAGTCAGTGTGGAAAGTGCAAAAATGAAATTACGTGTGCCCCCGATAAAAGCAACAATAATAGTATGCTTTCTGCTGTTTTTCTGCAGCATTGATGCTTCAGCAGAAGAGCCTTCCGGCCGGTATTCTCTTAAAGGGTTGATTACCCGTTCACTGCAGCAGCATGCCGGAATAGCATCACGGACTTCAAAAATACTGGAATACCGTGAACTTGAAAAGCATGTACAGCGCTGGGAAAATCCCTCTATTGGAGTTGAGATTGGAAAGAAAACAGCAGGCGGAGAAACAGGTGTTTTGTATGGCCTGTCATTGAGCCAGACCATTTCATTTCCCGGCAAAAAGGATATCATGGCCGGCATTGCCAGGCTTGAAGCCAACAAAGCGGCCCTGAACCTCGATGAACTGAAGCTGTTTATCAAATATGAGGTTGTGCGCCTTGCGTATGAGTACATGATTATTTATGAAAGGACCAGGCACTTGAAGGACCGCCTGGGAAGGCTGCGCCTTGTCAACTCATATATGCGTGGCCGCCTTCTCGTATCGCCCCAGAAGATCGTTGAAAAAAGCATTATTCAGTCACGTATTGCGATTCTTGAAAAGGAACTTGCCGGGATACACACCAGCCTGAAGACGGCATTCGCGAAACTGAACATATATACGAATCTTAATGATCCGGTGCCACCGGAGATTACGCTTTCGTGGTTCAGGAAATCACCTTCGATCATGAAAGAGGATTTCATGAAGGGGGCGATGGAGAACAGTTTTATTCTCAGGATGCAGAAACAGGAAATTGACGCGGCGGAAAAGTATGCTGCCCTCGCGCAAAAAGAAGTGTATCCTGACATCGGTGTTTCTATGTTTTATCAGAAAGACAACACTGATGCCGGGGAACGTACAATCGGAGGAGGCGTTTCATTTCCCGTACCACTGCTTTCGCAAAACCGCCATGCGGTACGTCAGCACAAGGCGCAGTTTAAAAGTGAGAAGCACATGCTGCGGTATCTGCGGCAATCGGTGAAAGAACAGATGAAGGGCCTGTTCGCCAGGTACGAGTATGCTTCCTCCATGCTGGAGAAGTTTCCACTTTCAATGATGAATGATCTGGAACGGTCTATGCGGTATGCCGACAGGGAATTCAGAAAGGGAAGGGTGCAGCTGTTTACGTATCTTGAAGTGGACACCCAGACACATGAAATGGTTGAATCAATATATGAGTCGCAGATGGACCTGGTGAATGTGTATACCGCGCTGCTTTTTTCAGCGGCAATAGACCGGGAGGTCAATGGGAACTGATGATAGACCGGATGATACAGTGGGCGCTCCGCTCCCGGCTATGGGTTATTCTCCTTACTGTTGCGGTAATAACAGCAGGAATATATTCTCTTTCCAGGCTTCCGATCGATGCGGTGCCCGATATAACAAATATTTCCGTCATGGTGAATACCCAGACGGGGGCCCTGGCGCCGGAAGAGATTGAGCGGACCGTCACGTATCCTATTGAGGCGGAACTTGCGGGACTCCCGGGAGTTGAAGATATCCGGTCACTTTCAAAATACGGGCTGTCGCAGATTATTGTCGTGTTCGAAGAGGGGACAGATATTTATTTTGCCCGCCAGCTTGTGTTTGAACGTCTCCAGTCGGTACGAAGTATGCTCCCGGAGGGTGTTTCGCCGGAACTGGGGCCGGTTTCTACGGGGCTCGGGGAAGTGTTTATGTATGCAGTACTGGCAAAAAAGGGGAGCCCCCTTTCCCGGAAAACTGAGGTGGAGCGGCTTCTGTATCTCCGGACAGTACAGGACCGTTATATTAAACCTGTGCTGAAATCGGTTCATGGCGTTGCGGAAGTAGAGTCTAATGGAGGCTTTCAGAAAGAGATTCATGTAAATGTTGTTCCGGCATGGATGGATACGAACGGAATAGTATGCCATGATCTTGTCAACAGCCTGGAAAGCCTTGGCGAAAATTATGGCGGCGGTTATATTCAGGAAAAGGGGACGCAGATAATAGTAAGGACCCTGGGACGGATTGAGGACCTTGATCAGATCGGATCTGTCCCGGTAAAGATGAATATATTCGGGAAGGCCATCCGGGTGAAGGACATTGCAGGGGTCCGGGAGGGGCACAGGCTCCGTCTCGGAGCTGCTACTCTCGGGGGAGAGGAAACTGTCCTCGGTACCGTGCTCATGAGGGTTGGCGCGAACAGCCGTGATGTGGCGCTTAATGTTGAAGCAGCGGTGAAAAAATTACATCTCCCCCCGGATGTGGAAGTGAAGACCCTCTACACCAGAAGTTTTCTTGTTAACGCAACAATCAATACCGTACAGCGCAACCTCATGGAAGGGGGCATCCTCGTTGTTGCGGTACTGTTTCTCATTCTCGGGAATTTCCGGGCTGCCCTTCTCGTGGCCCTTTCAATACCCCTTTCAATGCTGTTCGCCTTCAGCGGCATGCTGCAGCTGGGGATTTCAGCCAGTCTCATGAGCCTCGGCGCAATCGACTTCGGGCTGATTGTGGATGGTTCCGTTGTTATGGTTGAAAATATTATCAGGCGTCTTGATGAGGCGGCAAGGAGCGGTATACAGAGCAGCGCTGAAAAACTTGCACTGATCCGCGAGGCGGCTGCCGAAGTCGGCAAGCCTGTGGTGTATGGTGTGTTTATCATTATGATGGTGTATATTCCCATACTTTCGCTTTCAGGAATTGAAGGGAAAATGTTCAAGCCCATGGCGCTGACTGTGATATTCGCCCTCAGTGCAAGCCTTCTTATCGCCCTGTTCCTTATGCCTGTTGTTGCGAGATATACGCTTAAGGGGTCGGGCAAAGGAGAAGGGGAGGGAGGGTTTTTCAGGTATGTCGGAAAGGCGTACCGTCCTGTCCTTGAGTTTTCACTTGAACACAGAAAAACTACCATTGCCCCCACCCTTGTAATAGCTGTTATTTCCTTTCTTATGTTTGCCGCCCTCGGTTCTGACTTTATCCCGAAACTGGATGAGGGTGATATGGTGATAGGCCTTGTCCGTGATACGAAGATCGGTATTGACCGTTCTGTTGAACTCCAGAAACAGTCAGACCGTGTGATTGCGGGATTTAAGGAAGTGGAGCATGTGTTTTCAAGAATGGGTACGCCGGAGTCCGCGACTGATCCCATGGGTGTTAATTTCGCGGATACGTTTGTGATCCTGAAAAAGGACAGGGGACAATGGCCCCTTGTGAACGGCAGGCGGAGGACCAGGGATGAACTGTTCACCGCAATAAGCGAGGCCATCAATAAACATGTGCCGGGTCAGGAAATATCCATGACACAGCCCATAGAAATGCGTTTTAATGAAATTCTTGAAGGGAGCAGGGCTGATATTACCATGCGGATTTTCGGACCCGACCTTAATGTACTGTACGATCTGGTGAATAAAGGGGTACCCGTTGTTGAAAAAATCCGTGGAGCGGAAACAGTAGAACTTGACCCTCTTACTGCGCTCAGGAAAAGTCCCGTCCTGGACCTGCGTCTGGATTATTACACCATAAACAGATACGGCATCAGCATAAAGGACGTGAACCATTCCTTCGAAATCGCGATGAACGGTATGGCGGTCGGGTATTTGTACCAGGAGGATTGGCGGTATCCCATTGTTGTACGCCTCGGGGATGAATACAGGAGCAGCATGAATGACATAGGCCGGATCCCGGTAGGTTTCCCTGAAGGGGGCACCGTACCTCTTGCCAGGTTCGGCTCCCTGCAGTTGAAGGACCAGGTGACAACGGTTGCGCGCAGTAAATCAAAGCGGTATGCAGCCATATCGATCAACCTCCGTGACCGTGATACTGTCGGCTTTGTGGAAGACGCGAAAAAGGTAATATCCAATACCCTTGCGATGCCGGATGGGTACTATGTTGAATGGGGTGGTCAGTTCAAGAACCTGGAAACTGCACGGCGAAGGCTTCTCGTCATAATCCCCATTGTGCTTTTTGTGATATTTATTATTCTCCATAGAATTTTTAAAAGCATCAAACAGACCCTTCTTGTGTTTAACAGCATCCCCTTTGCCGTGACGGGAGGGATCTTTTTCCTGTGGCTCAGGGATATCCCGCTGAGTGTTTCCGCCGGTATTGGTTTTATCGCGCTTACGGGTATTGCGATTCTTGACGGTATGGTGCTGGTAAACTTTTTTAATCAGCTCCGGGAGAAGGGTGTTGCAATCAAGGAGGCTGTTGTCAGCGGGTCTATGACCCGGCTCCGGCCGGTGATCATGACATCCCTTGTGGCGGGGCTTGGATTTGTGCCCATGGCCCTTAACACGGGGCTCGGTGCCGAGGTCCAGCGGCCTCTTGCAACTGTTGTGATAGGCGGGGTAATATCGTCCACAATATTGACACTTCTCCTGCTTCCCACATTATACCTCTGGCTTGAGCGTGATTTCCTGCGGTGGGGAATGGAACGTGAAGGTGAATAAGGGAGGTTCTGCGGTTATTTCCTGTTCATTGTAACGGAGTAAAAGTTGAAGCAGTTTCTGCCTTTTTCCTTACACTGATACAGCGCTTTGTCCGCAAGCTTCAGTACCGTGTCGCCGTCCTGCCCGTCAATGGGATAAAAGGCAATACCGATGCTTGATGTTACGGTGACAGAGACACCCAGAATGTCAAAGGGGCGTGAGAACGCATTAAATACCCGTGTCACGATTCTGCGGGCGTCATCAATACTTTTTATCTCCGGCAATATTATAATAAATTCATCACCCCCGAAACGCGACACGGTGTCAATTACACGGACCTTGTCGATGAGCCGTTTCGCGACTTCCACCAGGAGCATGTCCCCCGCGTCATGTCCCATGTCGTCATTGATTTCCTTGAAATTGTCAAGATCAAGAAACATCACTGCTACAAGGTAAAAATTACGTTTCGCCATCGCAAGGGCCTGCTCAAGGCGGTCTGTGAAAAGGGTCCTGTTGGGAAGCTTGGTGAGGATGTCGTGGTGGGCAAGATATTTCAGCGAATTTTCAAGTGCCTTCCTGTCGGTTATATCCCTGACTATACCGCGGAACCCCACAGGGTTCCCGTCAATGTCCCGGATGAGGTTTATTGACGCTTCGACATATATCTTCGAACCGTCCTTTTTCGTGAGTTCCCAGTCAACAGCCTTAATGGGAATTCCCGTTGTGTATACTTCATTAAATGCCTTGAACACAATAGCGGCATTTTCCTTGTCCATGTAACTGTGGTAATTAAGCCCTAAAAGTTCACTGCTCTCATATCCGAATATTTTCAGTGTCGCTGCATTGAAGAATGTCATGTTCCCGGATAAATCATTTTCAAAATATCCGTCCTGAATACTCTCAAGAATTGTCCTGTACCGCTCGTTGATTTCCCATAATGATTCTTCGACATGCTTTCTTTCAATAATTTCCGCCTGGGCGTTTGAATAGAGCCGTGAATTGTCAACAGCAATTGAAGCAAGTTCTGAAAACTGCACAAGAAGTGTAGTGTCTTCAGTCATAAAGAATGTATCGCCACGGTCCCTGGCCAGTCCAATTACACCGAGTACGGTGTCACCCCCCTTGAGAGGTACGGATATAAGGGGCCCGAGAGACTCAAGGTCGACATGTCGTGTTCTCCCGGAATATGTTCCGTAATCATTGACAGAAAACGGTTCCCCTGTGCTCCATACCTTACCCGCGACACCGTCTTTTTTTGTAAGCTGGTCGCCAATCCGCTGTCTGAAGGCGCCGACCCCGAAACGGGTAGTCATGACGTCCTGATCGTTTTCAACTATACAGATATATCCATGGGGGGCGTTGACCAGCATGGATGCATTTTCAATAATTGACTGAAGGAGGTCCATCAGGTCAAGGCGGTTCATTATGGACAGCGTTGTTTCATGGAGGGCGGCAAGATATCTGCTGTGAGAGCGCAGTTTATGTTCAATATCCCTGCGCTCATCGATTTCCCTGATCAGCTTTGAATTTGAACCGGCCAGGGCCTCAGTCCGTTCAATCACTTTCCTCTCGAGGTTTTCTCTGAGTGTCCGCAGTTCCTCTTCGAAGATTTTTTTCTCTGTAATGTCATGCAGGTTTACTGCGATACCCTGTATGGAGGGGGTATTAATCATATTCCGGAAAATAATTTCGAATACTTTCCATGAACCGTCCCTGTGGCAGATCCGTAATTTACGGGAAGCCGCCTGACCCTGTGTGTGCAGGATATCGTTGAAAACTTTTCTATGGTTTTCGATATCCTCCGGATGACAAAAGGCTTCGGCTTTTTTCCCTTTCATTTCTTCAGGGTTATAACCGAGGGATTGTCGTGACGCGGGGGACATAAAAGTAATTGTCCCGCTGGTGTCAAGTATGCTGAAGATATCAGTGGAATTGAATATAAGAGTCTTAAAAGTATCTTCACTTCCGGGTGTGCTGCTGTCTGCTGTGCCTTCGGGTAGTGTGTCGTGATTCTGTCTGCAGGCATATACTATAATATATATGTAGATGCAGAAAGCAAGAAATGATAATAGTATTAGCATTGTCATTATGTTGAACTGTTTCCTGCCTGTTGACGACTGTTATAAGTCTATTAAAACGTAAGGAGACAGTCAATGAATCTTTCATGTATTCTTTATGAGTCCCTGAAACCCGTATCCGGGACACATGAAAAAATAACCTCAATGGTGAAAGAAAAATGATGTCATTGTCTTGATGTTATGCAGAATGTATACAAAACGTCAAGTGTAAAACATCATATATATGAATTAATAAACAATGAAATGATTATATCTTTATCAGCGGTTCAAAACTCCCGCAGGGATTCGTCTATCCCTTTTCTGATTTCAAACCAGTAATCGAATGCCGCTTCAAATTTATCACGCTTGAAATTATCCAGCCAAACTTGAAGCTCTTTAGAGTTGTCATTGTCCACAGTGTGCTTTCTCATAAGAAATGTATGAACAAAGTCTACGTTTCTCTCAGACTTCCAGTATATTGAGGAATTCCGGCTGTTAATCCGGCTTGCTGTAACTGATATTGTCCGCGTAAAGTCCGAAAGTTTATTATACAGGGTGCCGATGATTTCAGGTATCATTTCCTCCGCCCAGTTCCTGTGAAACCGGCAGAAACCGGTATTGTCCATTATCAGCTCCTGTTTCAGGCGCTCGGCATTTTTTCTGCCCAGTTCTCTCGGAGGCAGAAAATCATCCCCGTAATGCATGTAGTATTTTCCCATTATGGCCATTGGTGAAAGGACCCCCGGAGTCCAGTACTGATTGGGGACCATCCAGCCGTTACGGGCATATGAATTGAATACGAAGGGGTCAAGGATCTTCTTTCCCCTCTCACGGGCAAGGTGCCGCGCGAATCGCCTGGCGCCGTCCTGCATGTTCAGTATGCCGCGCTTTTCAATGATAGAATCAAGGAGGGCTGTGCCGATGCCGGCATTATGCATGGAATCTGTTTCAACGCTGAAATTGTTATGGTCGAAAACCGGTATCCCGCTGACGCCAAGTTCGGCAGGTTTCAGCAGTCCATCAGAGAGGCATTCCATCAGCCAGGAAAGAACACCACCCACGGAGATCGCGTCAAAACCCAGTGCGTCGGCGTGATGATTCAGTTTTTCCGCGGCGCGCTGATCAAAAATGCCGCAGAGGGGCCCCATTGTCTGATACGGCTCATAATCCTTTTTGTATTCGCCCCGCAGTTTCTTGCACAGGGCGGCACAGGGCTCACCGCAGGTTTTCATGTTTTTGGGCTTAATGGTTTCCTCGTTGAACTGGCGGAGGTAGTGGTCAACAATAAAGTCCTGATGTATTTTCAGGCGTTCCTCTTCGCTCATGTAAATGCTGCGGTAGTTGAAGGCTATAATTTTTCCCGCCAGCTTGGCGAAGTTTACTCCGAAAGTTCCCCCGGTATCAAAGTTCGGGTCAAAGCGGTATTTTGTGGTGGCCTCCATGTCCTTCATGGCAAGTTTTTTCTGGTATTTGTTGATGAACCATTCGTCCGCGACTTTTCTGTCCCGGAAATCCTCATCAATGAATGTGCCGCCGTATATCACCGCCGCGATGCCGTGCTGCAGAAGCATTTTTGTGCCGAATCCGCCGCGTCCCGCCCATGTGTCCACATAGGTGACTTCCCCGTTTTTAATAGGGGCCGAGGCAATCGCGCCGAAATCAGTGTAGAGGGAAGCCGGCCCCGTTGCAAGGATTCGCGGATCAGTGCTGTATCGGTCGCCAAAACGCTGTAGGGTGTAATCCATGAGAGAATATACACCGGTTCTGCCGGAATTCCATATCTGCTTCAGGTCAACAGGGACAATCTCAATTTCGATTTCCTCGCCATGTACCCGGTTCATACTGAGGATCGAGGGTGTGTGTGCCCTTCCGGTGATTGACATCATGTTGATCCCGAGGTTGTCGAAAATAATTCCCGCTCCCCCCATTGAAGAGATGTAGAACCCGCCCCAGCATGGAGAAAAACCGTTTACAAAGAGCCTGTTTGATCCGGGAAATATTGAACCCGCAAGGACCCCTGTACCTATGTTAAGGCTGTTGTTCAGTCCTGACAAATACAGACCAACGTCAACAGGGCCGAAATATTCACCGATAGGAAAGCGTTCATTTCTATAATATCCTGACCCGGCATCGATGTGCAGCACACGTAAAAATGGTTCCATAAATCCTCCTGCCATGAAATAAAAAAGAAACACCGGTACCCGTAAGAACGGAATTCCATTACAATATAGCATGATTATATGGCGGAGGAAAACAAAAAAATTACCGGGATTTTTACGGAACTGAAGGCGGGTTAGAGAAGCTGTATGACCGGTTCTGCCTGCGGGGCGGTGCCGATGGTATATTCAAGCACCATGGGGGTAAGGCGCTGTGAGAGGTACATAATATTTTCTTTTTTATGGCCGATATATTCACCGCTGTCATGGAGGGGAATTGTGATGTGAATGCGGGAATAACCTGCAGTCATGTTGTCCCGTGCGCGGTCAATGTGCTGCTCAAGAATGTTTCGTTTCAGGCGCGACTTAACAAAAAAACCGAACGCCGTATGATACGGCCCCGCGATTACACTTTCCGTATCGTCCTGGAGAGGGTGAAGGCCGGTCCGGATAACAGGGATGCCGGCTTCAGTAATAATTCTGTACATTCCGGCACAGCGGTCAATTGCTTCATCGAGTGACAGGGGAGTATACCTTCCCTCACGGTACATTTTCTCGAGGCCCGTATCTTTCAGTATGACCGCGGGGAACAGCCGAATCCCTTCAGGTTTCAGCGCCGCTGCGGAACGGGCGGATGAGAATGATTTCTCCCTGGAGTCCCCGGGGAGTCCTGTCATCAGCTGCAGCACAAACCCGATCCCTTTTCCCGCGATTTGCTCCACAGCCCTGTATACGTCACTGACGCTGTGGCCCCTGCCGGCTGCGGACAGGACATCATCGAAGAAGGACTGCACGCCGAGTTCAATTGTGTCAACAGCATGCTGCTGCAGAAGGTCAAGTCCATCATCTGTAATGTAGTCGGGCCGGGTGGAAAGCCGGATCCCGTGAATCAGCCCTTTATCCCTGTACCAAAGGGCTGCTCCGAGCATTGTGCGCTGCATATCCTCAGGAATACCGGTGAAATTTGCCCCGAAAAAGGCAACCTCGATCCTGTCCACCGATTCGGGTATATGGCGCAGATATTCTTCAATTTTCTGCCGTACAGAGTCGGCATCAGTTATTCCCCGTGAGCCGCTCGATTTCCACTGGTTGCAGAAAATACACTGCTGCGGACAGCCGCTGTGGGGAATGAATATCGGGATGGTAACGTGTTTTTTTGACATAGTATTGTTTTTTCAGCCTGTAACCGGAATTCTTTTTACTTGACAAATAAATGTAAAGCGAATTTTTGGATTAATCAGTACGCTGTGATAATTATATAGCAATGCCGGTACAATTGATAAGAAAAATTATAGTAGCTGCTCAGCGATATAATACGTAATGTTTCCAGCCGCGTTTCAGTTCCTTTTATACACGTGAAAATAATGGAGGTCTCATATGCCAACATATGAATACGAATGCAGAGAATGCAAGCACCGCTTTGAGGTGTTTCAGTCAATAAACGCTGAACCGATTAAAGAATGCACAGAATGCGGAGCAGAAGTGAGAAAACTTATTAATGGCGGAGCGGGCATAATATTTAAAGGTTCAGGATTTTATAAAAAAGATTATGGTACCGGCGTTACTCCGCAGAGCGGGAAGCGGGATGTTGACAGTTCCCCGGATTCCGCACCGGCCTGTGCCGGGGGATGCGCGAACTGCCCCGTTACGGAAAGCTGATTCGTTACTCCCTACAGTTCCTTTTTAAACTGCGTCGCCCGTTTCTGGCGGTAAATGGTGAGAAGATATTTTTCTACGGTCATTATCGCCTTTCCGGGCATTACTTCGTCTTTAAGTTTATACCCCGCCAGTGAATCAGCAAACGCCCGGATGTCGTCCGGTGATTTACAGACATCGGGAGATACCAGCAGGTATTCTATGTCAGGGATGATGAGCTTCTGGCTCCTTTTGGGGTATAATACAGTTCTCGCGCTGTAAATCGGAATAACCGCCTTGATGTTGTGGTTCCGCAGGTCGTTGATGACGGTGTCCACCGCGAGGTCGTTGTCCGGGCTTACGTCAATGAAATCCGAAAGCGGCAGTACCGGCGCGCTGAGGTCCGCCACTTTTTCGTAGACCCGCCTGGTTTCTTTTGACATTTCCTTTTTCGTTTTTGCGGAACTCCTGCCGCTTCCCGTTTGTTCTCCGGGAATTTTTTTATGTAAACCGAAGAGCGATTTGAAGAACCCCAGTATTATTTCTACAAATGAACGGTGTGCCTTTTTGTCGGAAGACTCAATTTTGACCATGTCCTTCTTTAATGACTGCTGTTTTTTCAGCTGTTCGTAGTCGTCAATGATTGTTTTCAGGGAGTCAATTTTGTCCTTCGTTGTGTTCAGCGTTTCCTCTGCGGGTTCAGACATGGTAAAAATCTCTTTTGCCGTAGTATACAGGATTTCCATGTCATCCCCGGTTTTCTGTTTGTCGGGATATGGCAGGTTGTTCATCAATTCGGGATTGTAAATAATTTTACCGCTCACGTCAGTTATCATGTCGATAAACTTTGTTCCGTCAATGAAGAGTGTCGTATCGTCATGGGATGTTTTCAGGATATAATTATTTCTGAGATTTTCCGGGGTTTCCCATTTCTTCAGGATCTCAGGGGTAATGTCCGGCAGGGAGCCTGATACAGTGGCTTCGGGGCATATTCCGTGTTCCCTGATGAAACCCACGATGTCGGCGCTCAGTGTCTGGACCGGGTCGAGGATCTTGTCCACCTTCAGGAGGCATCCCCGAAGGGCGTTGTCGTTTTTTACTTCTATGAGGTCACTTTCCGGGAGCGATGTTCCGAGATCATCTTCCAGAATGTGGAAGATATATTCCAGCTTGGAGTCGCGGTAGTCGGAAAATTCGCTGTTGAGGATCCCGTATTTTTTCAGACGGCGCATTACAAGCTCGGAGTTCGATTTTACAATATTTTTAAGCTTATCAAGATTGAAGGAATTTTTTACATTGTTATAATTGCCGGCATGAAAGCAGTAGTCTTCCGCGTATTCAATTTTATTTTTGTCCACGCGGTAATGTTTGAAGGTGAAAATGCTTTTGCCAAGCTCAAGTTTAATGAGACGGGAAAGCTCATTTTTCTGACTGGCTTTTTTCAGGAGCTTTGACAGGTTGACAATACGGAATTTACTTATGAACGCCAGGATGTTGTGCAGAGACGCCGCGTCCCGGGCGGACTGAAGAGTATTAAAATCCCTGTCATTAAGCATTACGGTATATTCGACTTTTTCGATAACATCGAGTTTCTTCGTGGCGGTATCGACGTTGAAGTCGAAGGTGGTTATCGTTTTTATGCTGCCGGGATAATTTCTCAGAAGGTGGTCTACAAGATAGGCGATCTGATTGTCACGCGCAGTGGTATAGGGTATCCTGATGTTTCGTGATTTTTTCAGGTGTTCAATGGTGGCAAGGGGCTCTGTCCCCTCCGGGAGAGACCGTGACTGCATGAGTGCAATTTCCCTGAGTACATCAACGATGTTCGGTTCCCGCCGTGATGTTTCGTTGAGGAAGTTGAATTCCAGGGAGCTCTCTTTGTTGTTTTCGGGACCCATATAATAGACCTGATGTCAGATATGTATTACCGCAGTTTCGATTCCTTAAGGTATCCTATGAGCTCTGTAATTGCAATACTTTTTTGTTCGCCGGTTTTCATGTCCTTCACCGTGGCAAGGCCCCCGGCTATTTCGTCGTCGCCGAAAATTATTACGGTATCGGCCTTTTCGCGGTCCGCCTTTTTGAACTGCGCCTTGAATCCCCTCGATTCGGGGTCCAGTTCTGAAGAAATACCCTGTGAACGGAGGAGGGCGGCGGTCTTCAGGGCCTCGGTGCGGGCGGTGCTGCCGCTGTATACTATGAATGTGTCAAGTGACCGCTGCGGCATTTCATTGTTTTCCGTGAGAAGAAATATCCGTTCAATACCTGCTGCAAATCCCACTGCGGGGGTTTCCTTCCCGCCGAACACAGAAACCAGGTTATCATATCGACCCCCCGCCGCAAAGGCATTCTGGCCGGAATCTGTTTCCGTGACAAATTCGAATGTCGTTCTGGTGTAGTAGTCAAGGCCCCGCACCAGAAGCGGGTCCGATGTATACGCGATGTCGTGCGTGTCAAGGTGGCGCTTTACCGATGTAAAATGTTCCGCGCACCCTCCGCAAAGGTAACTCGTGATAACCGGCGCCCCCGCTTTCAGGGCAATACATCCGGCATTTTTGCAGTCAAGAAGGCGGAGCGGGTTTTTTGTGAGCCGGCGCTTGCAGTCGTCGCAGAGCTGCTCCTTTTTCCCCTGGTAGTACGCGGTGAGGTCCTCGATGAATGTTTTCCGGCATTCAGGGCAGCCGATGGAGTTTACTAAAAGGGCGTACCCGGAAATGCCGAGTTTCTTCGCGATGGTGTCCATAATCGCGATTACTTCAAAGTCGTAATAGGGGTCGCCGCTGCCGAAAAACTCGGCGCCGAACTGGTTGAACTGGCGGAGGCGCCCCTTCTGGGGCCTTTCAGCGCGGAACATGGGGCCGCTGTAGCAGAACTTGCACGAGGAGAGGCGGTTGTATTCCCCGTTCTCCACATAGGCGCGGACAACAGAGGCAGTCCCTTCGGGGCGAAGTGTAAGGCTGCGTTTGCCCCTGTCTTCGAAGGTGAACATTTCTTTCGATACGATATCTGTTTCATCTCCCAGCCCGCGGGAAAACACTTCAGTAAATTCCATAACAGGTATTACTATCTCCCTGTAGTTGTACAGGTCAAAAACGGTTTTGGCGGTTGTTATAATATGGTTCCACCGGTCAATTCTGTCCGGGAATATGTCTTCAACTCCGGGGGGTTTTGCGATCATGGTGCGGCTCCTTGTTGTACATATATTATTGTTCTCTATGTTTCACGAGTTGGTTTCTTATTCAAGAAGAAAACAGCGGGGGAAATAGTAAAGCAAAAAAGCTGAAGGATGGAATTTTCTTTATAATGTCATCGGGAGAAACTTCTTTAAAGAGATAATCGCTATTTATGTAATGTGTTGCATTCCCGCTATCGGTTTCTGTCCGTTTATTTGTACAAGGATACTCTCGTCCATTTCCCGAATGAAGAAGCTGCCATCCTGATGCTGATATACTTCTGCAGCAATAAAAGAGATAGTGTTTTCATCGATGGTAATATACACTGTTGCTATGTTATTTGATAGATTTTTCCACGGTAACACTTCTGATATTGTCCCTAAAGGTAGTTCGTGAAGTATCCTGTATTTAAAGATGCGGTGCGGATCATCCGGGATTTTTACAGGAGAAAGATCACCATTAAGATACAGGCCGAATTCATCGTCATTTTGGCAGGTTATCAGTGAAAGTGGTGTTCTGTTCTCAAATTGTATGTCAATTCTGGCACATTGCAAATAATTAATTTCCGGGCTGTCCCATAGAATAGGATCTTCAGAAAGTGCCATTTCTATGCACTCCCACTTTGTTACAACGGCACCTTTTAGTCCGCAAAATTCCTTTTCTCTCTGTTCTATCCAGTTACTCATTGGTTTCCTTACATTACGCTTCCCGTTCGGGAGCGTAATCTGTTGCCGCGCAGCAGATTCAAAACAATTACGGAATGGTCGATATTATTGTACCATCCTGTTGCGTGCAGACAGTCAAGCCGTTTTTGTCTATTCTGCACCGGACTTGCTGTGCCCGGCCCGCAGAAATATCCTCGAAAATCAAAGAAATCCCCTCCGGAAAAGCCCCTTTGCCGGGGTAATGGCGCGGCGCGGGGGTGTGCAGCCCGCTGATAACCACTTTTTTTTCACAAAATAAAGCCCACGCGGGTTTTTTTCTTGACGATATGATAATTACATCAAATATTGATCAGAATTATTATCGTGAAGGGAGCTATTATGTTTTGGAAGAGGAATACCATTCTTATTGCTGTTATTATGATATTACCGCTTATTTTCAGCGCATGCGGAGGCGGTGGCGGGGGTTCAGATTCTTCAACACCCGATGTAAGTGTTGTAACCACTCCGGATAACGGTACAACTGGTGCGGCAGCAACGGTAATATTAGTCGGCACCAACAGCGACGGTAAACTGCCAATTAACGGTGAATTCCTTTCACCCTCGGACTATAATTCTTCCAATACGGCCGTTACCGCTGCCGATGAGAACGGCGCTCAGTGCGCGGTAACAGTTGATGAGAACGGCAGCATTATTGTTACCCCGGCAGACGGCACAGTTGACGGAACATATACGGTGACTATCGTTACAGAAACGAGGGAATATGAATTGACCATCACCGTGACCGACGGCAGCGCTACAGTGACAGCGGCAGTGAGCACACCGCTCAACAGTTCACTGGTGCTGAACCTGAACGGCGGGACCCTGGAGCTCCCGAACGGCAATACTCTTACTGTTACCTCTGATGGAATTATAGGCGGTTATACCCGGGACAGTTCAATAGTGTCCATAACCGTAACGAACAGGACCGATGCAGCGGTTCAGGTGACCGTTGATGAAGTGACCGGTGACCTGATAACTGCCGGTGACCCGTCGGGACCATATACGATAATAATCACAACTTCGGACGGTTCCGTGATTACGATACGGACTGATAATAACGGGACCATCACAGGGATATCAGAGCAGAATTCGACACTGATAGTCAATCTGGATGATCAGGGAAAGGCGGCCTGGGACGGCACAACACTGACATTGACGGTAAAGGGAGCTGACAATGTGTGGGCCCTCGCCAGCGGCGTAACGATTCTGAGCGCCACTGCGGCAGAGGGTTCGATTACCCTTGATCCGGCAAACATCTGGATAAACAGAACAAACGGTGATATCATGCTGTCCGGGACTGCTCCCACGGCAGCTCCCGTGGGGCCCTTTGAGATTAAAGTTTCTGTGAACGGAAAAACATACATAATTCAGACAAATACAGCCGGTACTATAACAGGAATCCTTCCCGGCAATACCCTGCTTGCGCTTACTTATGGAAACATAACGTACTGCGGCAGAAACATTATCACTTTCTCGCAGCAGGAAAGCGTAAGCTGGACAATCATGAGTGCAATCAGTGATGTTACGGCGACAGATAAAGGCGGTAACGGTATTACCATCCAGGTCAGCACGGCAAATGGAAATATCGTAACACCTGACAGCTTTACTGATCCCGTTACGATCAAATTCAATTATACTGACAGCAGCGACAAAGTGATAGAATACACGCTGGTTGTCGCGAACGGCAGCCTGACGTCGTACCAGGCGATGATAACCGATCCGGGCTCGGACTTCGATTTCTCCACGGTTACGCAGATACGGGTCACCCTTAAGGCGGTTGATGAAACGACCGGGCTTCCCATAGGGCAGGTCT
>ERZ795048.413-NODE-413-length-45547-cov-52.469533_pt1 | contig 45547 bp, 37 predicted proteins | sample MGYA00375132_ERZ795048 | MGnify/ENA primary metagenome ERZ795048 (study PRJEB30177, sample SAMN05720225) | activated sludge metagenome | isolation source: Anaerobic digester | place: Hong Kong | collected 2014-12-17 ...
TGAAGATTGCTCGATTCATCGTTGTTAGATATTAAAGAACCCGCTGGGCCGCAACCCAGCGGGGGCCAATAAGCACGAGCCTATTGGGGATGAAATCTGAACAATCAATAATCTTCCCGTTCATAATGGTCAACCCCGAGCAGGTGCTACAGTTCCTGAAACCGGGACAGTTACTCCGTGGCAGAGGAACACCAGGAACGATTTCACCTTTTTCCCGGTGGCGGTTTCCAGAAGATCACGGTAGAGGAGCTGGTGGTCCCGGTAGAGGTCAGCGGCCTTCCCCGGGTCTCCCGCGTCGGTCTTGTAGTCCACCGCCTCCAGGATGCCGTTCCGCTCGAGGAGCAGGTCAACGTAGTAGAAACGGCCCCCTGAGGTTATGGGATACTCCCGTCCCACCACCCTTGCCCCCTTAAGGTCGTATGCCTGGAAGAAAGCCATAGCGTGGCTGATGGCTTCCTCGGGGAACTCCAGTATGCCGTAAAGCCTTTCCCTGTTCTCGTCGATCCAGTTTCCGGGTCGCTCCATGTCGATGTGCTGGAGGATGCCGTGCACCTCCGTTCCCAGACGCATGGCCCGTCTGCGGGTCCCGTCGCTTCCCTCAAGTGCGAAAGGGAACAGCCTCCGGTAGGGTGCCCCCGGTGACGGCGGCGGGGGGTGGGGAAGGGTGTCCCCCTCTCCGGGAACCTCCATGAGTGGGATCTCTTGAGTGCCGTGGTCCCTGACCCCCGCAAGGGCTTCGTGGATGATCCCGCAGGGCGTGGCGGGGTTGGCTGAAGGTTCCAGGATGATGTCCAGCCGGTCCCTGGCCCTGGTTACCGCCACATAGAGGAGCCTGCGGTACTCGGCGAGGCTCCTGAGTTCCTCCCTTTCCTTGAGGGATGGATAGTCAGCGGACATGGCATCGCCGAGTTTCAGGCCAAGCCTGGACTCCCTTTCATTTTCGAGGACGCCACTGCGGACTCCTCCGAAGCCGGATCCCGGGTTGGCCACGATGACATGTTCCCAGGCCAGGCCCTTTGCGCTGTGGATGGTGGTGACGGTAACGGCTCCGGTGGACTCGTCCGGGGGGGTCACCGGTTCCTCAGCGCTCATGGGAGCCCGGCCCTCAAGGGACTCCAGAAGACCTGTGCAGTCACCGGTCTCCTCCGCGTGCTCCATTATGAACCGCATGTTCGCCAGCCTGCGGCCGGTCTGGTATCCGCTTTCCCTTATGGCCCCGAGGAGGCAGGTGTTCCTGTACAGGTGCCTTATGAAAAGCTGCGGCGGAAGGACCAGGAAATCTGTGCGGAGCCTGGACAGGACTTCCAGGGCCCGGGAGATATCCTTCGACGGAGCGTCCCCCATGCGCCACCTGGATATCTGAACATCGTCAATCCCGAAGAAGATGGACCTGAGGGTCCCCACCAGTGCGCCGGGGTCGCTGGGATGCAGCATGTGCCTGAGCAGCAGGGCGGTATGGACTACTTCGGGCCTTTCCGCGAAGTCCCTTCCCGCTTCCACCCTGTAGGGGATGCTCCTCCGGTCAAGCTCCCTTAGAAGGCCGTCCATCTTCGTTTTGGTCCTGAAGAGAACAGCGGTTTTTCCAGGTTCGCCTATCAGGTCCGCTATCCTCACCGCCTGGAGGGCTGAGTATGTATCGGCCTTTTTCCTGTGCTTCAGCTCCGGGAGGACATGGACCGTTACACCCTTCCCGTCATCAGCTCCCGGGGCTGGTTCGATGGGGCTGTAGGGGCTGGCGAAGGGAGCTTCCCCCGGTGAGGATCCCTTGAATAGAGCTTCTCCGAATGAGTTGACGAAGGAGATGATCCTGCGGCAGCTCCTGAAGTTGACCGTTATGGTCCTGGAAAGGGCTTCTCCTTCCTCCAGCCGATCCACCGTTTCCTTGTATGTCTCCATGTCCGCGGAACGCCAGCCGTAGATTGACTGCTTGGGATCCCCTACCACAGTGAGCTTTTCGGCGAACCCACTGGCTCCCAGCATTTCCCGGAAGAGCCTCACCTGAACCAGGCTGGTGTCCTGGAACTCGTCGATGAGCACCTGGTCGAACTTTTCACCCAGGATGCTCCTGAGTTCCTTCGAAGAGGATACACCCTTTTCAGCGGCGTACAGAAGGTCGTCGTAGGAGAGTCTGGAGGGGTTCGAGTCCCATTCGCTCCTTATGTGGCTGAGGAAAGGGAAAACGAGGTTTTCCAGGGCCGGCAGAACGGGCTTCATCGCAAGCCAGCCCCTCATGGATTCCAGGTCGGACCTGTGCAGCCTGAGTTCATCCCGCACCTCCGCAAGGGCTTCCGCGCCTCCCCAGGCTGACCTTGAACCCCGGTTCAGGGCCACGGACGAATCCAGGTCGCCGCCGGCGAGTTTCTCCGCCGCCTCCAGTATCCCCAGCCTGAGCTTGTCGGTCCGTTCGGCGCATTTTGCCGCAAGCAGCGGAAGCCTTCTCTCCCAGTGGTCCCTGACCTCGGTGAACCTCTTCTCCATTTCTCCCAGGATGGCGGGGTCCTTTATCCAGCGGTGTTTTTCCATGGCTTCCGCGGTGTCCAGGAGAACCCTGGAGCCAGGGCGCCGAAGGCCCGTGGATGCCCCTCTCAGGGAAGCTGCATCCGCGGAAGCCAGGAAAACGTCCCACAGCATCTCCAGTTCGGATCTGCTGAAATGCCCCGGTTCCGTGGCGAACTCGGGCAGCCCGCCGCAGAGGTGGTAGTATTCACGGAGTATCCGTGAGGCAAAGCCGTGTATGGTGTGGATCCAGGCCTGGTCCATAACCGCGGCCGCCTCCGGGGGCAGGGTTTCCCTTATCCTGAGCCTCAGCTCGCTGGCGGCGGCTTCGGTGAAGGTCACCACCGCTATCCTGTCCAGGGGGATCCCCCGCCTGACTATCTCGGCTACCCTGCGGGTGAGAAGGGTGGTCTTGCCGGTTCCTGCGCTGGCCTCCACCACGACGCTTCTTCCGTACTCATTCGCAATTTCGCTGCGGACCGGCTGATCCGGGGGTGTGAACGAAGGCATCGGTCAGACCCCCTTTTCCTTCCCGGGGAACACCCCGGCCCTTATCTTCTCCACTATATCGGTCACAAGTTCCCGGAACTCAGGTTCAAGCGCCAGTATCTCATCGGAGGAGACCTCTTCGATGGTCAGGTCGCCGCTGCCCTCGAGATGGATGTAGCAGGCGGAGGAAACCTGCTGCCAGCGGTTCTCCCTGGCAAGGAAGTAATAGAAAGGCAGCTGAAGCAGGTTCTTCTTCAGCATGGATGAGGCGGTGCAGCCCCTGGGCCGCCCGGTCTTCAGGTCCGCAAGCACCAGGTCTCCCTGGGCGTTGCTGAACACGAGGTCAACCCTTCCCCGGGCGCTGTAACCGGCCACGGTCCCGGTGAGCGACTCTTCGGTCAGGTGAATCCGCCAGTTCCTTCCGGATACCTCCGCAATGAGCTTCTCTATCCCGGATACCGCGTGGTCGGTCCATATATCCGCAAGCTCCGCCGATCCAAGAAGCTTTACCAGCCCTGCCCCTTCGGCAAGCTCCATTACGATGTCCCTGACCCCGTCAGCTGAGACCAGCGCTCTTTCCACGGCCGCGTGGATGATGTTTCCCCTGCTCAGGGGATCCGGTTCGGACCTTACAGGGAACGGATCGGCGGTCTGGACACGCCAGACCCTCTCCGCCAGGAACCGCGCCGGGTCCCGTAGATAGCTTTCCAGCAGTGTTGCGCTCACTGGTTCCGGATCCAGGAAGTCCGGACCGATCATACCGCAGTGAACGGCTGCAGGGGATGGATCCTCCGGATCGAAGAGCAGCCTTTCCCTCTGGGCCGCAAGGGAGCTGGAGAGGAAGGGGGGATCCTCCGGGATGTCCAGGGTTAGCACCGGCATGGCGGAAACTGTTCTGTGCTCCACTGTGCCGCTTCTCGCCAGGGCCCCCAGAAAGGGGGAGAGCGCCAGGGAGTTCCCTTTTTCATCGGCGTTCCTGGCAAGGATGACGAGACGGTCGCCTGCGGCCTCGAACACCTGCCTGAGAAGGAAGGCCTCTTCGGTTTCCCTGTCCTTTGGCGAGGGCATCTGAAGCAGTTCCTTCATGGGTACGGTGAGTCTGGGATCGTTCACCGTTCGCGACGGGAACCTGCCCTCTTCCATACCGGTGAGTATCACCCCCCTGAAAACAGTACCCCGCACCCTTTCCATGGGGAGTACGGATACCCCGCCCGGAACGCCCTCCGCAATGGTAACCGGCTCTCTGAGGGCCTTCTCCACCATTTTGCAGAAGACCCTGAAGGTGACTTCAGCCCCTTTTCCCAGGAGGAAGAGGCCCGGGGGAAGCAGTTCCTCCCACAGGTGGGGACCGCAAAGCCCGGTGAGGGTCTCCATGAGCATCCTGTGGTATGCCTCCGGGGCCGCTATCTCAGGAATGCTCCGGAAGAAGCCGGCTATGGTCCCGGTGAACGGGAATCCTGTGGCTGTCATGGAATCCTCGCCGAACCTGGCTCCCTCGCCGGCGGCCCTGCGGGAGTACTCCCAGGGATCGGGGGTTCCGGGGGCAGTGATCTGCCCCATGGCCAGAAGGTTCTCCACGGCGGTGTGGTGGAATCTGGAGTCGGGAAGCTGAAGCAGCCTCAGTACGAACCTTCCCCGGGGCAGTTCCCCGGCTTCCGCCCTCAGGTCATCGGAGCAGGGGATGCCCCTGCAGTGGAGATCCTCCCTGATCCTGTCCCCGTCGGGGCCGCTGGCGATCACGGCTATCTCCCCTTCGGGAAGCCCCAGCTCCGCTATTTCGCCGGCCACCGCGGCGGTGAACGCTGATCCGCTGCCGCACCTCGTCAAACGGATGCCCGGGGTTTTCTGGACAGCCTTGCCCGTGAGCAGGTTCTCGCCGAACTGCGCCATGGCGGAGAGGGGGATGCCGGCATCCACCCTTCTGATGCCATCCCCGCCACTGAGCCTCATGAGGAAATCCAGCGTTCTGCTGAAAGCCTTTCTCCAGTGATGGGAGGGATGGACCGGGGAGAACCAGTGAACCTCGGTGAGCCCGCAGAGCATTTCGACATATCTTCTCTGCCCTGGATTCAGGTCGTAGAAGCCGTAGAAACAGACCCTCCGGTACCTGACACCCTCGCCGGGACCCTTCAGTACGGCCCCCTGGGGGGTCCAGGGAAACAGCCTGTCCCTGTGGGACTGGTAGTCCTGGAACCCGCGGGCAGTGTCCATGAGCTGCTCCCCGGGTTCCTTCAGGCTAAGTACGCTCACCTGGAACATGTCAGGGGTGATCCCCTTGTCCACAAGCCCCTCGAAGAACGAAGCGGCGGAGGGGGCGGCTGCGGCTCCGAAACCTGCCAGATGGGCCAGTGCAATCGACTGGGGCGGGGACGCTCCCCGGGAAAGGGGACCCCTGGCAAGGTGTTCGGCAAGCCTGGGGATGCCCGGGAGGAAAACCGTTCCGGAAATGGTTCCCTGAATCAGGGAGGCGAGCCTGGCAGACTGATGGTAACCGGCGGTGACCACCGCAGCAGGGGATCCGTCGTAACTCCGGGAAAAGTGATCGAGCCAGGTTCGTTCAAGGGCTCTCCAGTGGCCAAGTTCCACCGAGAGGAGGGCCACTAGGTTACATCCGCCTCTTCCATGGATTTCCAGAGGCGCTTCCTGTCCCTGGGCATTCTGTAGGTGGATCCCCCGATTATGACCTTCAGCTTCTGCAGGGGTATCCTCTCGAAGAACTCGTTCCGGGGGCCGTCGCCGTAAACATCCTCAAGGGCCAGTTTTTCCGTGCCCGCCACCACTATCGGGGTGATCTTCGCCTCCAGTGCGGCTTCCACTATTTCGGCGGTGCCCACCTTGTTCACGAAGAAGGTCTCGCTGATACAGTCGGCCCCAAGAACGGGAACGGCTTTCTCCTTGATGGCGGTGCCCGCTCTGGAATCGGCGATGAGCTTGACCTTGAAGCCGCTGTTCTTCAGGAGGGCCGCGGCCTCGACCCCCTCCTCCCCGGGCTTCGAACGGGTCTGGTAGACAAGGTCGATCCTGTTCTTCCTGTGCTCAAGGGCCCTGAGGACGCTTCCGCTGTTGGAATGGCAGAGTATCCTGTTCCCTGAACTGGCCAGCGCCTTGTAGAGCTGCATTCCGGCCTCGGCCGATTCTGTGCGTATCTGTTTCTGCAGTTCCTTGGCCACTTCTATCTGCTTGAAGAGCGGTTCCTGCTCGAGGCTGTTGGCCAGGTAGTGCAGCGAGACCATGTCCCCGGCCCTCTCCCGGAGCTGATCGGGAAGGTCCGCTCCCTTGAGGTAACCAAGCACGATATGGTTCAGCACTTTTATGTATATTCCGGTGGCTCCGGATTTTGTGTCCTCAGTGATTTTGTCGAGAATCTCTTTCATTGGAAACGGGACTCCTTTCCCCAATTATGGCTCCTAATAAGAAGAGAAATGCCGGCCGTCAACTGCTGAATCTCAAGCGCAGGATGAACGCCCTGGAAGACCAGTCGAAAATGCCCATTTTAAGGCGGCGGGAGGCTTCTCTGCTGATGGAGCTCGGCCGGGGCTCCGATGCGGTGGCCATAGCGGCTTCCCTGGCAGGGGAGGACACCGATGGCAGTGCCATGGCATTCCTGGCGGATATCTACAGCCGTCTTGGCAGGTGGCGGGACGCCGAGGAGTGGTTCACAAAGGCGTTCTCGGCGTGTCTGGACGCAGGCAGGGAGGAGAAGGCCCTGGCCATGGCGTCGGGTCCCATGTTCCTGCTTGCCGAAGCCCGGGGAGACCACGCAAGGTGTCTCGAGGTGGCCCCGTTCGATGTGCTCCGGGCAAGGGCGTCCAGGCTCGGAGGAACCCCGTTGGGTGAGTACGCCGAGCCTCAGGGATCCCCCTGGAGGGAGATACATATCCTTGAGGCGGTTCACAGGGGAGCGGATCCCTCCCTGCTTCTGGGAGTGCTCGACAGCTGGAGCTGCGGCGAGGCCGAGTGGCGGTGGAGGATACTTTTCGAGGGGAGCGTACTGTTCTCCCGGGGACAGCGACCCGGCAGACAATGGAAGAAATACCTCTCGGAAACCGGAAAGACGGTCCTCGACCCAAGGTATCACAGGGAGAGGAAAGAGCTGAAGCGCATCCTGTGCTGAGGTTTTGTCAAAAACTGTCCGCGGTAGTATCTTACCTCCGGCTTTACCCGGGAAAGGAAGTGCCTTGAAGAAAGCTCTGATAACCGGAATAACCGGTCAGGACGGGTCATACCTTACGGAACTGCTACTGGACAAGGATTACGTGGTTCACGGCATCGTTCGCCGGGCAAGCAGTTTCAACAGGCAGCGCATCGAGCATCTGATACAGGATTCCGAGATATACAACCAGCGCCTTTTCCTTCACTACGGGGACATGACCGATTCCAGCGCGCTGAACCGGATAATCGAGAAGACCCGACCCGACGAGGTGTATAACCTGGCAGCCCAGAGCCACGTGGGGATATCCTTCGGGGTTCCCGAGTACACATGCGACGTTGATGCGATAGGCGTGGTCCGCCTTCTCGACGCCCTGAGGGAGACCGGCATGGCCGGCACCACCCGGTTCTACCAGGCCTCCACCAGCGAGCTCTTCGGCTCCAGCCCCCCGCCCCAGAGCGAAACCACTCCCTTCAGGCCCAGAAGCCCCTACGCAGCGGCAAAGCTCTGCGCCCACTGGATGGTGGTGAACTACCGGGAAGGATACGGGATGCACGCATCCAGCGGCATCCTTTTCAACCACGAGTCCCCGAGAAGGGGAGAGAACTTCGTAACCAGGAAGATCGCCCTGGGGGCCGCCCGGATCAAGAAAGGGCTTGCGGATTCCCTTACCCTGGGGAACCTGGATGCCAGACGCGACTGGGGGCACGCCAGGGATTTCGTAAAGGCCATGCACCTCATGCTTCAGCAGCCCCGGGGCGACGACTATGTGGTGGCCACAGGAGAGATGCACTCCGTCAGGGAGTTCCTCGAGGAGGCCTTCGGGCACCTCGAGCTGGACTGGCGGGATTTCGTTGGAACCGATCCCCGATACACCAGACCCACCGAGGTGGATGCCCTCTGCGGCGACCCTTCGAAGGCAATGGGGGTTCTGGGGTGGAAACCAGAAACAGACTTCGCCTCCCTTGTGAGGGAGATGGTCGACGCCGAAATGGCAAGGCTCGGCTGAATCCGGAGGAAAACATGTCAACAGTAAGACCCTTCAGGGGCCTCAGGCCCGGCAGAGAGTTCGCGGAGAAAATCGCTTCCCAGCCCTACGACGTTCTGGATTCGGACGAGGCAAGGGACATAGTTAAGAGCAATCCACTGAGTTTCCTCAGGGTGGTCAAACCCGAGGTCGACCTGAGCCCGGATATCGATCTCCACAGCGAGCCGGTCTACCAGCAGGGGGCCAGGAATCTCAGGCGTCTCATGGAGGACGGCCTGATGAGCCAGGATGAAGCTCCGTGCTTCTATTTCTACAGACAGATAATGGGTGACCATTCCCAGACCGGTCTGGTTGCCTGCGTTTCCGCCGAGGAGTACGACCGCGACATCATCAAGAAGCACGAGTTCACCAGGAAGGACAAGGAAGAGGACCGCATCCGCCACATAGAGACCATGAACGCCCAGTGCGGCCCCGTTTTCCTCACCTACCCCGACAAAGATGGAATAGATGCGGTTCAGAGGAGGGTCTGTTCAGGAGAGCCCGAGTATGACTTCACAGCCGACGACGGCGTAAGGCACACCCTCTGGGTGGTGGGCGATCCCGGGGACATCACCGCCCTCGAGGGGGAGTTCGCCGGCGGGGTTCCAACCCTCTATGTTGCCGACGGACACCACAGAAGCGCCTCCGGTGCCATCATAGCCGCCAGACGCAAAGCGGCGAATCCCGGACACACCGGGAGGGAGGAGTACAACTACTTCCTGGCGGTGATATTCCCTGAGACACAGATGAAGATCATGGCCTACAACAGAGTCGTTCAGGACCTGAAGGGAAGGACCCCCGAGGAGTTCCTCGCCCAGGTGGAGAAGTCCTTCTCCGTGGAGAGTACCGGCAGGGCGGAACCCTCCGAGTGCAGGGAGTATTCCATGTACCTGGGAGGCCAGTGGTACACCATCAGGCCTCTCCCCGGCACTTTCCCCGCCGATCATCCGGTGAAGGGCCTCGACGCCAGCATCCTTCAGGAGAACCTCCTGGGGCCGGTGCTGGGCGTTGACGATCCCAGGACCGCCTCCCACATCAATTTCGTGGGCGGGATAAGGGGAACGAAGGAGCTTGTGAGGCTTGTGGACCAGGGCCGCTACACCGTTGCCTTCTCCCTCTACCCGGTTTCCGTGGAACAGCTGATGGCGGTGGCCGACAGCGGGAATGTGATGCCGCCCAAGTCAACATGGTTCGAGCCCAAGCTCAGGAGCGGGCTGGTGGTGCATGTTCTCTAGGCACTCGGTTCTCGCCGCCGCTCTGCTTCTCCTGGCGCTGGCAGGGTGTTCCAACCACCCGGCCTCCGACTCGGTGAAGGCCTTCACCATGGCAATGGCCGACTCCGCATGGTCCAGGGGGTGGAACATCCTTACCCCCTCCACCAGGGCCGCCTGGGATTCCACCGCAGCGGTGATGCAGAGGTTCGGCTACCAGGAAAGTTCCCATTACCTGTCCACCCTGAGCGTACCTGTCACCGCCGAGGAGTTTCCGGAGATGGACGGCGAGATGCTCTTCACCCGGATGGCACAGTCCTCCCCTGAGATCACAAGGCTTTCCGACACCGTCAGGGATGTGGAGCTGAGGGATTCCCTCACCGCCCTGGTAACCGTGGCCACCGTCGACGGGGATCAGGTCATACCGGTACGGCTGGTGGAAGGGGACTGGCTCCTGGACCTCACCTCCCTCACGCCGCCTGCCCCGGAACCGGAGTAGACCCTTGGAAGGAAGGCCCCTTTGCTGAGGAGAATTACCTCTGAACTCAGGGAGTCCGAGTACAGGAGGCGCCAGTTCAGGGCCGGTCTTCTGTATGCTCTGGGAGTGGTGGTCTTCGCCGTTATCGCCGGGGTCCTCTTCAGGCAGACCCCCAACCGGCCTCCTTCCGGGAGGATGGAGATAGTCAGCGACTTTCCCGATGGAACATGGTTCAACACCCCGGAGCCCCTGAGCCTTTTCGGCCAGCTCCGGGGTCACATCACTGTGGTCCTCTTCAATGACTTCAACACGCTGTCCGACCTGGAGGACCTTACCAGGCTGTCCGCCATTGACACCTGTTTCGCCGACCTTCCCGTGGCATGCCTGGTGGTCTGCGCAGGGAGGAACGTGGCCATGACCGATTCCCTGGTCCAGCAGTGGCAGATAGGGTTCCCGGTGATCGCGGACCCGGATTTCCAGGTGATGGAGAATTTCGAGGTAAGGGCGCTGCCAGCCGTGCTGGTGATAGACACCGCCTCCAGGATAGCAGCCCGTTACTACCAGGGCTGGAACCTGGTGCCCCTGGAGGGAGTTATTTACGATCTTGTGGACCAGGGGATCGCAACAAGATCCCTGGCCGCCGAAAGGAGCCCGCTGCTTCGTGGCCCCGGGCCCGAAGCACCTTAGGGTCCTAACCCCGCAAAACATCGGAGGATGACATGATAGAACCCCACGGAGGCGTACTCATAAACAGGACCATGAACCCCGGAGACATTCCGGATGGGGCTCCTGTGCTTACCCTGAACGAGCGGGAGAAGAACGACCTGGAGATGATAGCCTCCGGGGCCATGAGCCCCCTTGAAGGCTTCATGACCAGGGAGGACTATGGTTCCGTGGTGGATGACATGCGCCTGCCGGGGGGACAGGTATGGACCCTCCCGGTGGTTTTCGCCGCCAAGGACGGTGATCCCGCCGTGAAGCCCGGCGACACGGTTAACCTTGCCTGGGAGGGACGGATCATTGGCACCATGGAGGTGGCCGACGTCTTCACCGCGGACCTTATGCACGAAGCTGAGGAAACCCTTCTCACCACCGACGACGCCCACCCCGGTGTGGCCTATCTGAAGAGCCTTTCCGGTACCTATATCGGGGGCAGGACGATGGCCCTGGACACCAGGGACGAAGAGCCCTTCAGGGAGCACAGGCTCACCCCGGCGGAGACCAGGGCCCTCTTCAGGGAGAAGGGCTGGAAGAGCATAGTCGCCTTCCAGACCAGGAATCCCATCCACAGGGCCCACGAGTACCTGCAGAAAGTCTCCCTGGAGCTGGTGGACGGCCTGCTGGTGCATCCCCTCGTTGGCGCCACCAAATCCGACGACATCTCCGCGGAGGTCCGGATGCGCTGCTACGAGACCATCCTGGAGAAGTACTATCCCGCGGACCGCACCGCCCTCAGCGTTTTCCCCGCCGCCATGAGGTACGCCGGGCCCAGGGAGGCGGTTTTCCACGCGATCCTGAGGAAGAACTACGGCTGCACCCACTTCATCGTGGGAAGGGACCACGCCGGGGTCGGGGACTACTACGGCACCTACGACGCCCAGGAGATATTCGACCGCTTCTCCCCGGAGGAGATAGGGATCGTTCCCATGAAGTTCGAGCACGCCTTCTTCTGCAACGCCTGCGACGGCATGGCCACCGCCAGGACCTGTCCCCACACCGCCGATGACAGGGTCTTCCTCTCCGGCAAGAAGGTCCGGGTAATGCTTCAGAACGGGGAACTCCCGCCGCCGGAGTTCACAAGGCCGGAGATCGCAAGGCTACTGATGGAAGAAGCGGGGAAGAGCTGACCCGGGGGAGCAGACGTGTTCCATCTGCTGATCACCGCCGCTGTCTCGTGGACAGGCATGCAGGAGTGCATGGATCAGCTCCAGGCTCATTCCCCGGTGTCCGACATCTCCGTTGCGGAGAACCTGACGGTACTTGAGGAGAACGCCGAACTGGCCCTGTGGACCAGGGAGAACACCCCATGGGGACCCCTGGTCCCCGACAGTGTATTCCTCCGTTATGTGCTTCCCGCCAGGGTAAGCCAGGAACCACTCGTGGCCTGGAGGCCGGTGTTCATGGACGCCCTCCTTCCGGTGATCAGCGGGTCTGAGACCGCCGGGGAGGCTGTCCTGGTGATATCCTCCTGGTGCGACAGCATCATCGACTACGCACCCACCCAGTACAGGGACCAGTCGCCCTTCGTCACCTGGTCATCGGGGATAGGGCGATGCGAGGAGATGACCGTGTTCTTCATGTGCGCCCTGCGCAGCGTGGGCATTCCCTGCAGGCAGGTCTACACTCCCTGGTGGAGCACGGTGGACGGCAACCACGCCTGGCCGGAGGTCTGGACCCCCGACGGATGGGCATACACCGACATTTCCTCGGAACTCCAGACCCTGAACGATGCCTGGTTCACCGAGAGGGCCCGGAGCACCGCCCTTGTGGTTGCCATGGTCCCCGATTCCCTGGGGGGAGCGCTGAGGTACTACGGAGACGCCTCCTCGGTGAATGTAACCCGTGACTACGCGCCGTCGGGCATCCTGGTCCTTGAGGACCCGGATGAAAGCGTAACGGTATCGATAATGAACTGGGGCAGCTATAGACCCCTGGCGGTGATGGATTCCCTTCATGCTTCCATAGAGCTGGGGGACGGCTCATACCTGCTTACCTGGGGATGGCCGGTGAACTCGCAGCATGTGGATGTGGCGGCGGGTGACACGGTAAGGGTCCGGCTGGCCGGGGGTGACCTTCCCGGACATATGGTCATGAACCTCAGGGAGGATGCGGCATGGTGATGCTGCTGGCCGCCCTTGTACTGAACATCGACAGCCTTCTTGCGGACACTCCGGGGAACGCCGGGGTCTGGACCGGCTACATGGAGAACTGCACCGGGGATACACTGGAGTGCTGTCTCTACCTGCTGAAGAACATTCCCCGGCTGGACCGCCTGGAAATGACCACAGAAGCCCTGGACGACCACATCCTCCATTCCCTTCCCTTCAGGAGCGGTCTGCCGGACAGCGTGTTCCTTCCGGGCCTGCTCCTGTACAGAACGGCGGAAGAGCCGGTTTCCAGCTTCAGGGGGACCCTGGGAGGCTTCTGGGATTCCCTGGGGGCATCCGAACCCCGCGAAGTAGCGGAATGGGCGGAAGAGAACCTGCAGGTCCTTTCCCGGAGGTATCTGGGTGGAATGCAGGATCCCATGCAGGTCCTTGAGTCCAGGGCGGGCACCCCCGGCGAGATCCAGGTGTTCCTGGCGGCTTCACTCAGGGCCATGGGGTTCCCGGTTAGAACGGTAACCGGCTGGTTCGCAGGGGAGAGCGGCGGCGAAGAGAGCTGGCTCGAGGTGTGGGAGAACGGCCGGTGGTCTCCCATGAGGGAGGATTTTACCGGGCTGATGCTGGCCGCAGGGGGGAACGGAGGGCTCCTCACCGGGAACTGCACGGAAACCTTCACTCTGATCGTGGAACCTCCCGGCAGCTCCTTCGGGGAGTATCTGGTTTCCCTGAACCTTCCTGTGGACGGCCGTTACCTGCCCCTGGACATGGCCCTCTGCCCGGACACAGTCCAGCTAGGCTCGGGGAATGTCCTCATCTGCCTTTCCCGAAGGCTCCCCTCCGGGGCGGTAGAGGTATGGAACTCCTTCATCTCCCCCCTTCCCGGAGATACCGTTCACTGGGATGCCTCCGACCTTGTAGCGAACCGGCGCTAGGAATATCTTCCATTCATGAGAACACTTATGATGGCCCTTCTTGTAACCGTTATCGCCTGTGATACCTCCGGGCCGTCTTCCGGGGGATTCTCCATTACTTCCATCGAGTTCGCCGGGGGTGTGACACCCGGATTCCTGCTAGAATGGGGAACCGCTGAAGAGGGGGCGGTCTACCGCCTTTACAGATCCGCTGAACCCGGGATTGCAGCCGATCCGTCAAAGGCTGTCCTGGCGGGTACCACCACCGCCACCCTCTGGACCGATACGCTGGGTCTCTTATGGGGAACGGAGTACTTCTACGCGGTGAACGCCGGCCAGGGCCTGTGGAGCAGCGAGGTATCAGCGGAGGTTCCCGGTTCACCCTATCCTCCGCCGTGCGTCCTTTCCCTGGAGAGGACCGCCTTCACCGACTGCCATGTTCAGTGGACCGAAGCAGAAGGTGATTTCGCCTCCTATTCCCTCCTGAGGAGCGAGTATCCGGGAACGATCCTCTATGCAGACACAGTTTTCACCACCACTTCCAGGGATTCCACATCCTTCCTGGATCACCTGGTGAACCCCGACCGGAACAGCTATTACTCCCTATGGGTCACCGACTCCGCCGGTCTTTCCACATCCAGCGGCGAGGAGGTATTCACCCCGGGGGGGGATGTTCCCTGGAGGGTTTCCCGGAGCATCACCGTCCACGGCCTACAGGCCAGGACCTATCTCGTTACCCCGGACGGCGGGCGGATGACTGGTTCAAGGATCTTCAGCGGCTATTCACTGGCCGGCGTGTACAGCACGGACGACGGGCTTCCACTGCATGAGGAAGCCCTTTCCCCGGACTTCGTGATCGAACTGGAAGGCGGCAATCTCCTCGTAAGCCACCTGACCGGGCAGGGGCACCGCCTGTCGCTGTTTTCATCCGGCTTCGGCGATGAGCTGGTGTCCACCGAATTTCCCCCGGTTCAGTGGGCGGTGATGACCGATGCGGGGATACTTCTCGGATGCGGCTCGGCTTCCCATCTGGTGGACCCGGCTTCCCTGGAGATACTGCTCTCGGCGGCCTGGGGCTTTTTCAAGGGAGTCAGCTCCCCCGACGGGCAGCGGCTGTTCCTCCTGAACGGAAGCGGGGTTCTGGCGGTGAACTCCTCGGACCTTTCCATAGAAGGGGGGATTCCCGGCGGTTATCTCGATGTTCAGATCGGTTCGGACGGGCAGCTGAGATGCACCAGCAGCCAGCGGCTGGAGGTGTACGACACAGCCAGCCTGTCTCCGGTGAGGACCTTCGTTTTCCCCGAACCAGCCGCCACCGATGCCGTTGCCGCGCTGCCGCCTCAGGCCGACCTTGTCTATCTGCCCGTGGTGGAGGAGGGCGAACTGGTCATAAAGGTCTGGGACAGTGTCACCGGTGACTCACCTGGAACCGTTCAGCTCACCGGATCCGGCTTTGAACAGTTATGGGACCTGGTCCCTTCTCCCCAGGGGGATTTCCTGTGGTGCATGGGGCTCGAGGCCGACGGCACCAGGTCGCTTTTCAGGATATCCGTCGCCTCCCCCTGAGGGATGCCTCGATGATCACTCCCGCCGCAACGGGAAGGAAAGTGATCACCACCGATCCGTAGAGTACGGATGCGGTGTCGTAGTCTTCGGTGCCTCCGAAAAGCAGCCCCAGAACGATCAGCAGCCAGAAAAGGGCCGAGAGGGTCAGGAGAGCCCTCCCAAGGACCTTCAGACACCCTCCCCGGGCGGGCATGACCCTGGCTGGAGAGCCGGTGACGGACCTTCCCTCTGAAAGGGCCCTTCCCTTCCTGAGCAGTTTTATGCCCACTATGAAGTTCAGTACCACCAGCGGGATCACCAGAAGTGCCGCCGATGTCCCGGAGAGGACGAAGGTGTCATACAGGCCGTGGAGGAACCACGCTGCAAGGAAACCCTTAACTATGCCAATTGCCCTTTTCTCCCCCGATCCATCGAACCTGGCCTGTCCCAGGTACCAGCCCATGATCACCCCTGTGAAGGTGTGGCCGGGTATGGAGGTGAGTGCCCGGGCGATCCCGACCCCCGCTCCGTGCTGTAGAACGTAGAACAGGTTTTCGGAGAGGGCGAAGCCTATGGAGGCGGTCCCCGCGTAGACGATCCCGTCGTTGGGTTCGGTGAAGTGCCTGCTTCGCCATACGAAAAGAAGCACTATCAGGAGCTTGGCGGTTTCCTCCGCCGGGGATATCACCAGGAATGACTGCAGTGCCGACCCGGCAAGACTCGGAATGGAGAAAACGGGATGAGACAGATATGCTGCCTCCAGAAGGGCCACCGGGAACACGGAGACCGATCCCAACAGGAGGATCCGGAGGACCATGCCCAGAGGTTCCGGCTCGTTCCTGTCATACCTGAGTATCCAGACCAGGAACAGTACCGGGGGAGTGACTGCCAGCAGAACCGTGATCAGTGTTCCCAATGGTGACATCCCGTTTTCTAGCCCGAGTAGAGCCTTTCGCTGGCGAACCTGGGCTCGCTGGTGACGTTAATGCCCAGGCTCCGGAGGCCGCTCTCGTCACCTGAGGAAGGCATGTGGGTCAGGTGGGCCTCGCAGTTCCTCAGCTCGGTGAGCATCGCCATCCCCCGTGCCGCATGGGTGGATGTTGCGGCGCTTACGCTGAGGGCTATCAGCACTTCCTCAAGGTCCAGTCTCAGGGGAAGTGAGCCTATTGCCTTCTTCAGATTCCTGATGGACTGTATGGTCTCGGGAGAGAGGAGATGTGTTTCCTCAGGGATTCCCGCCAGTTCCTTCACTGAGTTAAGCACCGCCGCCGAGGAAGCATGCATCAGCTCGGAGCATCGGCCTGTGAGGATGGCTCCGGTGCGGAGCTGGATGGCAGCCGCCTTTATCTCCTCTCCGTTCCCCTCCAGGGATCGCTTCTCAGCCTTCTCAACCACAGGTCTGTCGTACCTGGTGAGGTTCAGATCGTTCATCAGGAGCTCGATCTTCTCCACCGTTTTTTCCTCGGCGAGCCCCATGGCGTATTCGCACCTGTACCTGAAGTACCGCCGTATGATCTCCTGCTTCGCCGCGTGGCGTACGGCGTCGTCGTTCACTATTCCGAACCCCACCCTGTTCACACCCATGTCCGTGGGAGAGGCATAGGGGGCACTGCTGCCGGTGATCTTCTCCAGTATCCTTCTAACCAGGGGGAAGGCCTCCACGTCTCGGTTGTAGTTGATGGATACCTCGCCGTATGTGTCCAGATGGAAGGGATCCACCAGGTTGACGTCCTGCAGGTCGGCGGTGGCGGCTTCGTAGGCTTCGTTCACGGGATGCTTCAGAGGGAGGTTCCACACTGGAAAGGTCTCGAACTTGGCGTAGCCGGCATCGATGCCCCTTCTGTGGTCATGGTAGAGCTGGGAGAGGCAGGTGGCCAGCTTCCCGCTGCCCGGGCCGGGGCCGGTGACGACCACAAGGGGTCTGGAGGGTTCGATGTAGTCGTTCCTTCCGTAACCTTCCTCGCTCACGATCAGGTCCACATCGGTGGGGTACCCCCTGGTGTAGTAGTGCCTGAAAACCTCCACGCCGCGGCGCTTGAGCTTGTTCTCGAAGGCAACCGCGGAGGGCTGTTCCCCGAACCTGGTGATAACCACCCCCCTGAGCTCGATGCCCCGTGAGCGGAAACCGTCGATGAGCATCAGGGCGTCGGAATCGTAGCTGATTCCGAAATCGCCGCGTATCTTCCGCTTCTCGATGTCGCCGGCGTAGATGCAGAGTATTATCTCGGCCCGGTCCCTGAGCTTCTCGAGGAGGCGGATCTTCACATTGGGATCGTAGCCGGGAAGGACCCTGGCGGCATGGTGGTCGTACATCAGCTTTCCGCCGAACTCCAGGTAGAGTCTCCCGCTGGAAGCCTCGACCCTCCTGATTATCTCCCCTGTCTGTTCCTCGAGATACCTGTCGTTGTCGAAACCGATGGTCTGTATCAAGATGCCCCCTCCATGCGGTGAATGAACGGTAAATGCAAGAATACCCCGGGAAACAGGTTCTGTCAAAACCTTTTTTAAGGAAGTACCGAGTGAAGATATTTCTTCTTATTATGTTCCCGCTGAAGGGAGTACCGAGTGAAGATTTTTCTTCTTCTGGCAGGAGGTCTGTTCACGGGGCTTGGAGTTCTGGGGATATTCCTTCCCCTGCTGCCCTCCACGCCGCTTTTCATCCTGGCGGCACTCTGCTGGGCCAGGAGTTCCCGCCGCTTCCACCACTGGCTCCTTCACAACCGGTTCTTCGGCGGTCATGTGAAGAACTACCTTGAGAAGAGGGGAATGTCGGGAAGGCAGAAGGCCTTTTCCCTGGTCACCCTGTGGGGAACCATACTGGCATCGGCGCTGCTTTTCGCTGAAGCCCTCTGGCTGAAGCTCCTCCTCCTGGGAATAGCCCTGGCGGTCACCATTCACCTCCTGAGCCTGAGGACACTGCGGGACGAAGACTAGACCGTCGGGCCGTACCTCTCCTCCAGTTCCTCCACCAGCCGGGATATCCATTCGGATATCTCTCTGAGTTTCCCCGGGAGCTCCTGGATGTTTCCGGCGTACATGAGTTCGCTGACCCTGCCGGCCACCTCCGGGGGATACTCGGTTCCTCCGTACCTTATGCCGAAGTCGTACTTCGACGGCCTGTACTTCAGGTTGAGCAGACCGGCCAGTCTTCTCTGGACCAGCCCCTGATACTCCAGCATTGCGTCTATGGGATTTCCGCGGAGTATCTGCTTCTCGGTTTCCGCCAGGCTTATGGGAAGGGTTTTCACCATGGCCCTGAAGAATCCCAGGGTCCTGGTGAGCATCTCGTCCTCCGGAGTGGGAACAGGGTTCAGGATGTTGCCGCGGTTGAGCCAGATCACCGATTCGCCGTGCCTGTCCGGTTCCATGAGGCGGTCCTCTGCGGACCTTTTCTCCACCAGAAGGTCCACATAGAACAGGGGAGGGTAGTTTTCGCAGAAGTAGTAGCACTGGCTGTGACCGTGCCAGGAGGGCTCCGGCACCCTGAAGGAGGTTTTCACGGGATAGTGCCTGGCCAGCAGCTCCTCGAAGAGGCGGAAGGTTTCCTCCACCCTCTCGTCCTCCACCACCAGGCCGAGATCGAGATCGGAGAGGTCGTCCAGCCTTCCCGTGGCGGCTGAACCCCCTTCCCATATCCCCAGTACCCAGGGTTTCCCCTGGAAGAGGTCCATTATCCTTTTCTTGAAAGCAGCCCTGAATTCCATGGGATCCATGATGCTATTCCACGATCAGCCAGGGGGCCATGTAGAGGGGACCCCGGGCGTTCAGCAGGGGATCCCCGGCGAGTTCGTTCAGGGCCCCTGATACGCTGGCACCCTGGAAAAGGCTCATGGAAAGCGTTCCCAGCCCGGAGACCCTGGGGAACACCACAAGGTCATGGTCACCGTCTATCTCCGCAATCCTTGCGGCGTGGGCCACCGCGTCGACAACCCCTCCGTTGTGGTCCACAAGGCCCAGCTCCAGGGCGTCCTTTCCGGACCAGACACGGCCCTGGCCGATGGCGTCCACCTCGTCGAAGGTCATGTCCCTTCCCCGGGCAACGGTATTGACGAAAAGCTCGTAGCCCTGCCTCATGCTGGCGAACTCCCTCTCCCACTGCTCTTCGGTGTAGGGCTCGTAGGGGTTCCTGGGGCTGCCGGAGGGCTCTATGTCGACCCGCTCCACGTTGATGCCAAGCTTCTCCAGCATGTCGCCGTAGGTGATCTTCCCGCTGATTATCCCGATGGAGCCTGTAATGGTCATTCTGTCTGCGAAGATGGCGTCTGCGCCGCAGGCCATGTAATAGCCTCCGCTGGCGGCCACGCCGCCCATGCTCACCACCACCGGCATCCGTTCCCGGACATTCTGCACAGCGTGGTGCATGTCGTCGCTTGCCAGGGCGTCCCCACCGCCGGAGTCTATCCTGAGAACGATAGCCCGTACCCCTGGCGTGGAAGCAGCTTCTTCAAGCATCTCCGTAATCGTGTCGCTTCCCATGTTCCGGCCCATGAGGCCGCTTCCGCTTTCGCCGTTTATGATGTTGCCGGTGGCCACCACAACGGCAACGGCGGGTTTGCAGCCCCATCTCGAAGGCTCCCTGGGAACCGAGGAATAGAAGCCCGGGGACATGGTGTCCACGGACCGTCCGATTGCGTGTTCCACGAAGTCCTGGAACTGGTCCTGGTACAGCAGTGTGTCCACCAGGGCCGTTGTCACCAGGGCCTCTCCGGAGATGGGGGAGTTCTCGAAGAAACCGGCAAGCTGCGCCGGTTCGAAGCCCCTTCCCCCGGAGATGCCCCTTATCTGCTCGGCCTTGATGGTCTCCATAAGGGTGGTCATCGCCTCGATCTGCGCGTCTGAGATTCGATACTCGGTGAGCATGTCGCTGGCGTTCTTGTAGTCGCCTATGTGCATCAGATCGGGATATACCCCTATCTTGTCCAGGAAGCCCCTGAGGAAGAAGGTGTATCCGCTGTATCCGCTCATGGAGACTTCCCCGGCGCGGTGCATGCATATTGCCTCGCATGGGCTTGCGGCATAGTAGGATCCGTTCCCGGCGCTCTCCATGTATGCGAACACCGGCTTCCCCGCCGCTCTGTAGCTCTGAAGGATCTCCCGGAGTTCCTCGGACTGCGCCGCGTTCAGGGAATAGTCGGACATGTCCAGCATGACGCCGCTTACCTCCGGATCCCCGACGCCCCTGGAAAGCGCCGCAAGCTCCTCTGTGAAGGAGGGTATCCTGGGTCCCAGGAATTCCCTGGAGGGGAGCTCATCGGCCCGTTCCGTGGAATAGGAGAGGAAGTCGGGCAGGGGTTCGATGACGCTGGGCCTGGGGTTGTCGAACATGAGTATCTCCGCAGTGGAGCCCACGTAGTTCCCGTCGGGTATCTCGGCACCTGCGGTTATGCCGGTTCTGCCGAAGTCCAGCTGCAGACCGGCTGAGAAGGAATCGTTGTCGCCGTAGGAGGCCCGGATGGCAACACCGTCGAGGAACCTGGCCTCGGCCCCGGCGCTCCACCTGTCCGGTATGACCCCCGACTCGAACCTGTAGTCGCCGGTGAGGGTCAGCCTGTGGTCTCCCAGCGGGCGCAGGGCCAGGCCGGTTATGTAGCATTCGTCTATGTCACCGGTTGCGGTCCTCGCCGTGGCTCCCAGACCGATGTGGGGATCGGGTCTGAGGTTCAGGCCCAGTGTGAAGAACTTCTCTCCGTTCTGGGGATGATCCTCCACGGTGGGATCGTACCAGGTGTAGCCCACGCCGGCGGACATGCTCCTGAAGCTGTGGGAGGCGGAGGCGGTGAACCTTCTCAGGCTCTGGTCGTCCTCCCACCATCCGGCGAATCCGCCTGAGGGATCGTCCAGCGTTACCCTGTCGAAATGCTCGAAGGTGCTGTCGCTGAAGATGCACCCGATCCTTACCGAAGAACCGTTGAGCCAGGCCGTTCCGGCGGGGTTCACAAGAACGGCGTTGTCGGCCTCGGGATATGCAGTCCACCAGAACGGGACCGAAGGACCCGGGGCGGGATCCATGGCCCACCCCAGCAGCGCGAGGGCTGCAAGAACCGAAACACTCACGATAGCACCACCTTCCGGGTTAAAGAACCTTCAGTGTAATTTAGCGAAAATCCCACCGGCGGTGCAAAAACTAAAGGGCGCTGGAAAACCCCGTGGATATCACCATTCCCTCGTCGCCCCAGCCTGCGTCGAACCTCATGCTGGCCTGCTCCCCGGCCCCTATCCTCAAGCCTCCGCCGAAATCGTGGTGGTACCCGTTCTGGAAGACCTCTTCCAGGGATTCGCCGGCTCTCCCGGCTTCAGTGAAGGCGGCCAGTGAGAGGGAGATCGCGGTGCGGCCCTCCTCGTCCTTCAGTTCAAGGACCTTCTGGCTGACCTCCAGCTGGAGGATGGTCCAGTAAGAGCCTGTGAACCTGTGGTCGCTGTAACCCCGGAAGTCCACGTTGGAGCCGATCCCCGGAGCGTATGGCACAGGAGTCTCAGCTGCATTGAAGTGCCTGTGAAGCCTTCCCGCGGCTGCGATGCCGCCGTTGTGCCAGGGATTCAGGGAGTATCTCGTCCTTCCTGTGATCCCCGAGTATGAGACCTGCCCCTCCTGGAAGAACCCCCTGGCCTCAAGGAGCAGGGTTCCGGGCCCCGCGTGGGGAAAGACCGCCGTGAGCCCGCCCCCAAGCCCTGCTGTGAAGGTCTCGTCGAAGACCTGGCCGGGCATTTCGTCCCACACCGGAGACTCCTGGATGTTAAACACGGTGGAGAACCTGCCCTCGGCGCCGACGGTGGCGAAGAACACTTCCGACAGGGGGAGCGAGTACTCAACCTTCAGGGCGTACATCTCCAGGTCCATCCCGGCGGAGCTGTCCGGATCGGTGCCGTTCCCCCATCCGAGCCACTGCTTGTCGAGGAGTTTCCTGGATTCCAGGGAAGCCTGAAGAACGCCGCTCTGGGTGACCAGTGTAACGGAGGGCTGGAACTTGATGACCCCGGCGGTCCCGTAGTAGGCATCCAGGGAGACCGAGCTTCCTGGAAGGGAATTCTCGAGTCCGCTTATCACATATCCGCCCAGCAGGAATCCTGTGGCGGAGGAGTAGCCTAGAATGGGAAGGGCGGTTACCGCCCAGGCGCAGACCGCTGTGAGCGCGAGTATTCCCGGGGTTTTCCTCATTTTTCCTCCTGAAGGTTTATTATTTTCTGGAACATACTTGCCCCCGGGGATTACAGAAAGCCGCCGGGGCCGCCGATACTCCTGTGGTCCTTCAATGGTTATATTGCGACAAACCGCGGATACTGGAGGTGGGGTTGAAGAAGCCGCTTATCGTTATACCCACTTATAACGAGCTGGAGAACATCAGGGAGATCATACCCAGGCTGCTGGACCTTCCTGTGGGAGCCGATGTGCTCGTGGTGGACGATTCCAGCCCCGACGGCACCGGGGACGCAGTTCTTGCTTTCCGGGATACAGGCAGGGTTCACCTGCTTTCCCGGGAGAAGAAGAACGGGCTTGGTCAGGCCTATGTAGCCGGTTTCGGCTGGGCCCTGGAGCATGATTGCTACGATCCGGTGGTGCAGATGGATGCCGATTTTTCCCACGATCCGGGCAAGGTTCCGGAACTTGTGGGAAAGCTTTCGGACTTCGATCTGGTAATAGGCTCCAGATACGTCAGCGGAGTCAACGTGGTCAACTGGCCGCTGCACAGGCTGCTCCTTTCCTGGTTCGCCAACAAGTATTCCAAGATAGTAACGGGTCTCCCGGTGAACGACGCCACAGGGGGGTTCAAGGCTTTCCGGAGGTCCGCCCTTCAGAAGCTCGACCTTGCATCCATAAGGTCCGACGGCTACTCGTTCCAGATAGAGGTTACCTACAAGCTCCACCGGGCGGGGTGTTCCATAGCTGAGGTGCCCATCATCTTCGTTGACAGGCATTCGGGCACATCCAAGATGTCACGGTCCATTGTGTGGGAGGCTGCCTGGATGGTATGGCACATACGTTTCCCGTGGCTTTTCTGACGATCTGAGAGGACAAGATGCACATTCTCCTTTGCATGCTGCTGTCGGCCGCACCCCAGTGGGATCTGCTGACCTCCATTTCCTTCGTTCACAAGGCGGTTTCCGCACCGGGCGGAGGGGTCTGGTGCGCCTCCTCCGGAGGGGCTTTCCATTACTCCATGGACCAGGGGGTCGGAACCCTTTTCTCCTGCCCCGAGGATCTTCCGGTGCCGGACTGCAGGGACGTTCTCGAGGATTCACAGGGAAGGATGTGGTTCGCCACCGACGGAGGCGGTCTGGTGATGTTCGACGGATCCTCATGGCAAACCTATTCCAGCTTCGAGGGCATTCCCGGCGAAGGAACCGTTACATCCCTTCTGGAAGCTGCCGGTGAGATCTGGGTAGGCTGCATGGGCGGTGTGGCCCACGGGAACGCCCAGGGATTCACACCGGTGGGCGAGGCCTTCACAGCCACCGATGTATACTTCATGTCCCAGAGGAACGACACCCTCTGGCTCTGCACCGACAAGGGCATCTATTCCCTGCATGATCCTGAAAACCCCCTGAATCCAGCTTCCTGGAACCACTGGGTGGAAACCAGGGAGATGGACCTTGAGGTTGTAAGAACCGGTTCAACATCAGTTTACGCCTGCGGGAAGAGCGGTGCCATCGAGCTTCCAGCCCAGGGGGACCGTTTCGACTTCATACTGGACTACTCCACCGTATCAGACAGCATGGTAACCGATATACTCGAAACCCCCGACGGCCTTTTCGCGTCGGTGCACGGAGAGGTGCTGGTAAGGGATCAGGAGAACTGGGCTGTCTCCGGCACCAGCCTTCCATCAGCCAGATGGCCCGTGGCTCTGTTCACGGTGGACGGAACCCTCCACGCGGCTTTCAGCTTCCAGACCAGCATCATCGATATAGGCAACTTCAACTCAGGCATAGGGCTCTATTATCTGGCCGAGTCAGGTAAGTGGACTTACTCCGGGATCCCTGGGCTTCAGAGCAAGAAGCTTCACCAGATGGCCGCCCTGGCGGATGGCCGGGTATACATCGGAAGCTATACCAGGGGGCTTCAGGCCTGGTATCCCGGCTACGGCTGGAGGGGCTACGGCGAGGAGGACGGCATGCCCAACACCTTCCAGACCTTTGCCGTGTGCGAATCCTACTCCCAGGGAGTGTGGGTTTCCTCCTATCACCACGGGCTCTCCTGGGTCCGTGACAACGGAGACTGGGACTCCCAGGGGGACACCATCATTACCTTCGTGGCGGACACCCTTGAGTATCAGAGCCCCCAGTCCACCATCGTATACTCGGAGATAACCAACAACCAGCCTGTTATGCTCGCCGTTCAGAGCAACGGCAACTGGGCTGCCTTCAGACAGTTCGATCCAGGGGGCCATCCCGAAGAGCCCAGCGGCATCATGGGCTTCAACGGGGATCCACTGGGAACCATGAACTGGGCCTCCAGGACCGGGGGAAGCGGTATAGCCTCCATTGCCGTGAGAACCGTATACCCTGTTTCCGACGACAGCCTCTGGATAGCCTTCGAAGGGGGGCAGGGCTGCCAGCTCCTGATTCATTCCGGGAATCCCTCGGATCCCTCCCAGGACCAGTGGCGACCCGGGCAGGGACAGGCGTATACATCCTCCAGCGGTCTTCCCTCATCGGATGTTTTCTGTTTCCTCGAGGTGCCAGGTGTCGGTCTTCTGGCGGGCACCTCTTCCGGTCTCGCCCGATGGACCGGCTCCGGCTTCGCCCAGTACTCGGACATAACGGAAACGGTGAAGGCCATGGAGGCCGACGCCGCCGGAAGGATCTGGTGTCTTGGCGAAAGCGGCGTTTACAGGGTTTCCCAGGGCTCGGTCTCGTTCTTCAACGGAATCAACAGTGATTACAAGCCATCTCCCCTTTACAGCTGGGAGTACTCCGCCAGGGACCCGGTAACCGGAGGAGTGTATTTCTCCTCCGAGCAGGGACTCTGGCTCGTGAGCCAGTCCGGAGGAGGAGAAGGAGGGGTTTCAGGGGTAAGTTTCTATCCCCAGCCCTACCTCTCAGGAGAGGGAGCGCTGAGGTTTACTGGCCCAGGGGACGGCAATCCGGTGAGGGTGGATTTCTTCAGGCTCGATGGTTCCTTCGCGGGATCAGCCGAGGCCCCTTCCGTTTCCCAGTGGGCCTGGGACGGAACCCTTAACGGCAAGGTGGTCGCATCCGGGGTGTACATGGTGATGGTCACCTCCGGCGACACCGTTTACCAGTCCAGGATCGCGGTGGTAAGATGAGCGGTATGACGGTAAGGAGGATCACTGAACAGGACAGCAGCGTCTGGGCTTCATTCACCGAGGGATCCAACAACGGTACGGTGTTCCACACGCAGGCCTTCCTGGACTACCATCCGCCTGGGCGTTTCGAGAATCATCATCTCATTATCGAGAGCGCTTCAGGCAGAGTGGAGGCCATCGTTCCAGGCGCCCTCTCGGAGATCGACGGGGAGATATGGTTCAGAAGCTACCCGGGGGCCTCGTACGGGGGGCCGGTGCTGGACGACAGGACCGGTCTCGACAAGGTGGAGCGGCTTGTGGACGAGCTTCTGAAATACTGCAGGAAAGAGGGTTTTGCAGGGCTGGAGATCACGCCCCCCCCGGTCTGCTACTTCCGCCGGCCCCACAACTACCTGGACTTCGCCCTGGTGAAACGGGGATTCGGATACAGGAAAAGGGAACTTACCGCGGTGATAGACCTGGGAAGGCTTGGGGAGGAGATCGACCTTGCATTCTCAGAATCCGCCAGAAGGGGTGTCAGGAAGGCTGTCAAGTCCGGGCTCCATGTGGAGGAGGACAATGACTTCTCGAGGTTCTACCCTGTACTGGCTGAGAACCTGAAGGACCGCCATGGGGTCAGGCCTACCCACACCCTTGAGGAGCTTCGTCTTCTTGACCGCCTGCTGGGTCGCAACATGGTCAGGCAGTTCATCGCCGTGGACGGGTCCGGAGAAGTCCATGCGGGAATGGTGATGTTCCACTGCAACCCCAGGGTGACCCTTGCCTTCTACATCTCGCATAATGAGAGGTCCCAGTCCATGAGGCCCGTGAACCTGGTCTACAGGGAGGTCATAGACTGGGCCAGGAAGATGGGCTACCATTACCTGGACCTGGGGACATACACCCTGGACATGGAGGTCAACCACGGCCTCTGCAGGTTCAAGGAGTCCTTCTCCGCCAGGGGTCTTTTCCGGAACACCTTCAAAGGCAGGGTCTGAACCCCATGCGTTTCGGGTATCTCCTGGCCTGGGCCGGGCTTCTCTGCGCTTTCTTCGCAGGAAGGCTCACCACCACCGATGTGGCAGCCCAGTATCAGGTCGCCGAATCGGTTTTCGGGGAAAGGGAGCTCTTCACCTCCGAGTACGGCTGGCAGGTCTCAGGGATAAGGTCTGATTCCTATGTTCCCCATTCACCCGGCTACTCGCTGATACTGCTTCCCTCAGCCGGAGCCGGGCTGCTCCTGGGGCTTCCCGCCGGGAAGGTCCTGGCCGCGGCCACCAACGCCATGATGAGCATTCTCCTGGTGGCGGGCATGAAGAGACTTGCCGACGGCTTCATGGGTCCTGTGGACACGAAGAGGTTCATTGCCGTGATGGTGGGAACCATGGCCCTGATCTACGGCAGGATGCCCTATGACATGACCTCCGCTGCCGCCCTGGCCCTCTGGGGAGCCTGGTTCATCCACTCCGGAAAACCCGTTCACGCCGGGGTCCTCTTCGGCGCAGCCCTCCTGGTGAGACCTGACATGATAGTGCTGCTTCCGGTTTACATCACCGACAGGAAACCCGGGGATAACCTTCTGCACATGGCCGCCGGCGCACTGCCCTTCGTTCTTGCTCTCCTTGCCTACAACCACTACAGGTTCGGGTCGCCCTTCTCCGACGGTCACTCCCAGGATCCCGCCATTTCCGTGGACCTCTATGGAAAGGGTATTCCCGGTCTGCTCTTCAGCCCGGGCAAGGGGGTCTTCTGGTACGCTCCCCTTACCGTTCTGGCGATCTTCTACTGCGGCGACTGGAGGTTCTGGAGCCCCTTCGTCTTCTCCCTGGTCCTGCATGGCTTCCTCCACGACTGGACCGGCGGAACCGGCTGGGGTCCCAGGTTCCTCTTCCCGACCCTCCCCGTTCTCTTCATGCCCCTTATGCGCACCGGAGCCGGGGCCAGACCATTCAAGGTACTGGTGGCGATTTCCGCCGCGATAGCCCTGGCCGCAGGCATCACGGACACCAACCGCCTGGAACGGTCCCTGGGAATGGACGATTTCGACACGCAGTCCAGACAGGCGGTGATATGGAGCCCGCACCGCTCCCCTCTTCTTCACACCCTTTCCCTGCCGGACATCGGTTCCCCGGACCTGCTGGGATACAGGATACTGGGTATTCCAGGCGCGGTGATCCAGCTTGCCGCCGGCGGCGCTGTTTTCGCCTTTGCCCTGAGAAAGGGGTGCTCCAGTTGAAGGTGCTTCATCTCTCCCCCCAGAACTACACCGGCATCCTTACCCTGTACGTGAGGGGGCACAGGCATCTGGGGCACCAGAGCCGCCTTGTTACCTTCTACAGGGCAAAGAACCTCTACCCTGAGGACATCTGCCTTAACCTGCCCTTCGTCGGCCCCATGGAGTGGCTGTGGAAGGTGAAAAGGCTGATTCGCAGCGGAAGCCTCAGGGTCCCCTTCACGGGCACCACCGAAAGGATATTCTGGAGCCCTTCCCGGGCTGAGAGGGTCCTGATGGCCCTGCGTGACCTGGCCTGGACACCTTATGTGAACAGGGCTTCCACGAAGTATGGGCTCAAGGACTTCGACATCTATGTGCTGGAAGGGGGAATGAGCTTCTTCCGGGACGGCCGTGACATCAGGGAGTTGAGGGAGAGGGGTGCCCATATCGTCTCCAACTACCACGGCCTTGACCTGAGGATGAGGGGGGCCATAAAACCAGTGTGGGACGCCACCGAGCTTCACACCACCTGCGAGTTCGATCTTTACCTGCGCTATGATGAGCTGGAATACCTTTTCCTCCCCTTCGACACCTCACTGGTTCCCCCGGCCGCCCCCCGTGGCGACAGGATACGGATATGCCACGCTCCCAGGATACGTTCGGTGAAGGGGACCGAGGAGATCATAAAGGCGGTTGAGAACCTTTCCCGAAAACTCCCCGTGGAACTGGTGCTCATAGAGAACATGTCCCACGCCAGGGCCCTTGAGCTCAAGGCAACCTGTCACATCGCGGTGGACCAGGTAGCCACCGGAGACATGGGTTACGGTGTGAACTCCCTTGAGACCCTTTCCATGGGGATATGCACCGTCACCAGCCTTTCACAGGCGTATATCGACTTCATCCCCGACCATCCCTTCGCGGTGGCCGGGCCCGGGGATCTGGAGAAGGTCCTGGGCGAACTGGCCTCCGATCCGGAACTGAGGGAAAGGTACGCCGCGGCGGGCCCCCCCTGGATAAGGAAGACCCATCACTGGAAGACCGTTGCGGAGACGATGCACCGCAGATACCGCGAGCTGGGGTGGGAGAAGTGAAAAAGGACCTGGCAAGGGAAACCCTGCTTTACGGTCTTGCGATGATAGTCAGCGGGCTTGTTCAGTTCGCCTTCCTGCCCTTCATGAGCACATTCCTTACACCGGACCAGGCGGGTCAGCTGGGTGTTATCAGGATACTCAGCGAGGTAATCGCCGGCATAGTGGTCCTGGGTCTCCCCGCCGCCGTGGTGAGGGCCTGGCATGCAACCGACGCCCACAGGGCCCTGCTGACCCGGTCGATCCTGCTTCCCACTGTTCCCCTGGGGTTATCCGTGATCTCCGTGCTGATATGGGGCGGAGGAATCGCCGGGATCCTGAAGCTCTCTCACCCCACGCTGCTTTTTCACGCCCTCGCCCTTGGGGGAGGGGTCGCCATGCTTCAGGTGGCCCTTGCCATGCCCAGGGCCAGGGGAATGGCGGGGACCTACTTCACAGTGCAGTTCGCCAGGGGGTTGATCTCCCTGGGTCTTCTCTTCCTTCTGCTCAGGGGGACCTCAGGCGGCGGTTCTCTGGTGGCCTTCCTGGAGGCGAGGTGGATCCCAACCATCGCCGCGGCGTTGTTCACCATCGGGATGATGTACAGGCTTACGGCATCATCGGCAGGGAGAAACGTTCCCCGGGGGTTCACAGGGGAGATACTGGCCTTCAGCCTCCCCCTGGTACCCGCCAGCCTTGCCCTCCTGGTTCTCTCCAGCGCCGACATGTTCATGCTTCGAACCATAAGCCCCGACCTGGCGCAGAGCGGCTGGTACGAGTGGGCCGGAAGGGCGGTCCTTGTCCTTACCCCGCTTACACTGGGCTTCGGGATGGCATGGCAGCGGTACATCTACAGGAAGAAGAAGCAGGGCGGCAGCATGGAGGAGCTTGGGAGGAGCGCTCTGCTTTTCATGGTAACCGTCAACTGGGCGGCGATGGTGCTGGCGCTGCTTTCTAATGAGATAGTGGCTGTTTTCGGGGGAGCCCTCTGGCTTCCGGCGGCTTCTGTGCTTCCATGGCTGGCGGGTTCAGCGGCCCTTTACGCTCTCTTCACCGTTTCCCAGACCGCCCCGCTCCTCACTGGTCAGACAAGGTACATAGGATGGATGACCGCCTTCGGAGCGATTCTCAACATAGGCTTCAACATGAGGCTCATCCCCGTGGCCGGCGCGGTGGGGGCCGCCTTCGCAACCCTGGCAACCAACATGTTCATGGCGGTCTCCCTGTTCTGGCTGGGAAGGAAGGTCTTCCCTGTGAACTTCTTCGCCATAGTCATCCTGGCAGCGGTGCCGGTCCTCTCCGGTCCCCTGGCGGGGATGGCACCCGGCATCAGATCCTGGATCATCGCAGGGGGAACCCTCCTGACGGTTCTCATCATCTACCTGCTTCGCTCCCTTGGGCCACTGGAGACTCTGGAGCCGGAGGATGATGATGGCTGAGATCTCCGTGCAGGTTCCGGTGAAGAACGGCGGAGAACCCTTCCAGAAGTTCCTGATCTCGCTGTCGAGGCAGGACATCTCCGGTCCCTGGGAGCTGGTGATATCCGATGACGGAAGCGATCACCCCGTTGAGATGGAGTTCGCGGCGCAGCTGTCACGGCTTCCCCAGAACTGTTCCGTGAGGATAGTCAGGGTGTCGCCGGGGGGTAACAGACCCGCCGCCAGGAATGCAGCCATGGAGGGGGCCAGCGCCCCTGTCGCCCTTCTCATGGATGCCGACCTGGAGTTCGGGCCGGAACTCCTTCGCCGGCATCTGGAGATCAGGGAGAGGACCGGCTCCGACGCGGTGATGGGCAGGAGGGTAAACGCATGGAACGTGAACTCCACCCCCTGGCAGAGGTGGATGGATACCAGGGCGATGGGCGATTCGCCTCCGGGGCCGTTCCCCTGGAAGTACTTCATAACAGGAAATCTTTCTATTCCCAGGGAGCTGCTGATGAGCGCCGGAGGATTCGACCCGAAGATAGACAGGTACGGCGGGGAGGACACCGAGATTGGATACAGGCTCCACCTGGCCGGGACATCCTTCCACTGGGACCCTTCCCTGACGGTGAACCACCTTGATGATGTTTCAGTGAGGGAGCATTCCAGGAAGATGCTGGAGTACGGAGGAAGCGGCCTGGCCTACACCCTGGACAAGCATTCAGGGGCCAGGGGTCTGCTGGGAAGCAGGCTGGCCGATCCCGTTTTCTCCCATCCGGTCCATCTCTTTCCCGCGAGACTCATGGCCAGGGCGGCCACCAGCTCCCCTGTCTACCGCGCGGTCCTCTACCTTGCCGAGAAGGCGGGCGGACCCCGCCCCCTGTTCACATATCTCTCCGTAGGGGCGTGCCTGGCAGGATTGATGGGAAAGGACCTGAAGCTGTGACGGAGTTCAAGACCGTCGATCTCTCCCGTTTCACCACCTGGGGTATAGGCGGCCCCTCCAGGGCGGCGTTTCCCGGGAACGACGACGAACTTGCCTCGGTGGTGGAGTACCTTGAGAACACATCCATCCCCTGGACCGTCCTGGGCCGGGGCTCCAACACCCTGGCTCCGTCGGAGGGCTGGGACGGGGTGGTGATAGTGCTTTCAGGAGAGTATCAGCGCTTCCGTTTCAGAGGCACATCCCTGGCCGCAGGCGGCGGAGCTCCGCTGCCCTCCATGGCCGGTGCCGCCTGCTCACTTGGCCTGGACGGTCTGGTTTTTGCAGTGGGCATACCCGGTTCAGCCGGCGGCGCCGTTTTCATGAACGCCGGCGCCTACGGATCATCCCTCTCCGATGTTGTTCGGGAGGTGACCTTCCTGTCCCGAGCGGGCGAGCTGCATACCCTGGCCATGGAGCAGTGCGGTTTTGCGTACAGAAAGAGCCGTTTCCAGGAAGGCGCTCCCGTCGTGATCACACAGGTGGTGATGGACCTCTCCCGATGCGACGGAGGCCCCGGCATCCTCAGGGAACGGGCTTCCCAGGTGCTTTCTCTCCGACGGGCGAAGTTCCCCCTGGGGGTGCCCAACGCGGGAAGCGTTTTCAAAAGGCCCGTTGACGGACCACCGCCTGGCAGGCTGATCGAGGACTGCGGCCTGAAAGGTCTTGCTGTTGGCGGAGCCATGGTCTCGCATGTACATGCGAATTTCATCGAGAACAGGGGAGGAGCAACCAGCGGCGATGTGATCAGGCTGATGGAACTGGTTCACCACAGGGTTCTCCAACGAACTGGATATGACCTTCTCAGGGAGGTAGAACTGCTGGGGGAGAGGTAGTGGCAAGGGATCTCTGCGGCTTCCAGGCCCAGGACGGCCCGGTGCTTGTCACCGGCGCAGCCGGATTTGCGGGCAGGGCCCTCATGGAGATGTTCGAACTTGGTCCCGGGGACTTCGCAGCAGACCTGACGGATGAGTTCCAGGCGCCAGCGGGGGTAACGAAGCTCGCCTGGCCGCTGCCGGGTCCCCCTCCGGGCATTCAGGGCCCTGTGAGGTACGTCGTGCACCTTGCCGGTCTGAGTTCAGTTGCACATTCCGCCTCCGGTGAGGAGCGTGTTCTCCAGGTGAACGCAGGTGGAACGGAGAGCGTTGCAAGATGGGTAAGGGAGCGTTCACCCGGGGCAAGGATCCTCTTTGCCAGTTCCGCGGAGGTCTACCGTCCGGACCAGGGCAGGCTTCACGAGGATTCCCCTCTGGAACCCAGGAGCCCGTATGGAAAGAGCAAGCTCCTGGCAGAGAGCGTTCTGGCCGGTTCAGGCACCGACTGGGTGGTGGGCAGGTCCTTTCCCCATTTCGGTCCGGGGCAGGAGGGGCATTTCGTGCTTCCCTCCTTCTGCAGAAGGATAGTGAACGCGCTGAAAGAGGGCTCCCGGGAGATCAGGACCGGAAACCTTGAGGCTGTAAGGGACTATCTCTACATCGAGGATGTTGTGCGGGCTTACGGCTGCATTCTCGCCCGGGGTCGCAGCGCAGCTTTCTATAACGTATGTTCCGGTTCGGGTAATTCCATCGGGGAGCTGCTTCGGAAACTCCTGGGAATAGCCGGGGGAGAGCTTGAGGCGGTTACGGACCCGGGCCTTCTGAGGAACCGTGACCAGTACTGCCAGGTGGGTGATCCTTCACGGCTGGAGGGTCTTGGCTGGCGGCGGGAGATTTCCCTTGAGCGGGGTCTCGAACTGCTTTACAAATGGTGGGAGGAAAGACTGTGACTCTGTTTCTTATCCTAGCCGTTCTCACCGGAAGGGTTACCGAGTGGGAACACTACCCCCACTACGGAGGCGGCCAGTGCATCGTTTCCAGGAACGGCGTCATAATGGCTGGAACCTCCGGCGGAATTCTCTTCTCCAGCTACTCCCCATCGGAGGACAAGCTGATCGCCGATTCCGGGTGGACATCACCGGGCAAACTCTCCTGGGACAGGGTTTCCGATATTGCCTTCGACTCCCAGGATAACATGTGGGTATCCCTTTCCGGGGGCGGCATCGACATGTTCGATCAGAACGGTAACCTTACACACTTCAACCAGATTGACGGTCTGCCCCTCGCTCTTGGCGTGAACCAGACCATACCGGACACCGTCATCTACGCGGCAACCACCCAGGGACTCTGCATCAGGGAGTTCGGCTACTTCGAGATATGGGACACCTACGAGACCGGTGGAGGTCTTCCCGGCGACAATGTGAACTGCATCCTGCAGGCGGACTCGGGACTCTTCGTGGGAACGGTTGCCGGCCTGGTGTTCCTGCGCGGTTCCTCGCCTCCAGGGGATCCGGACTCCTGGATCCCCCAGCAGGTGGACCAGACCTCCATCGTCGACCTCCAGTGGAGCGGCGACACTCTCTGGGCGGCAACCGCGGAAAAGCTGTTCTATCTGCCTCCAGCCTCGGTGTGGATGGAGGAAGTCACATTCCCAGGTGGGAACATTGCCTCCCTCTCCACCGGCGACGGCCCCCTTGCGGTGGGATGTACCAACAGGTGCTACATAAGGGACGGGGGAGAGTGGGTGCTCTATGACACCAATCTCGACGGCAACGCCCTCACCGGTCTCACATGGTTCCAGGGCCGCCTGGCCGGTGTCCTTGCCAACACATATTCGAACAACAGGGCCTCGGGCTCAGGGCTTGCGCTGCTCCTTCCCGACAGCACCTGGCGAAGAACATTCCCGGCGTTCGGTCCTGTTTCCAACGATCTCAGGGCATGCGCCCTGGGAGAAGACGGAACGATCTGGGTAACAAGCAACAGGAACGGGGCTTCCGCTCTCAATCAGGATCAGTGGACGAACCTCAACCTCTACCTCACATCCAGAAGCCAGTGCTTCGCGGTGTGTCCTTCTGGGAACGGGGTTTTCGTCTCCTCCCTGGGTTTCGGTCTGGACTGGCTCGACTGGGAGTCGGGGGAGGTTGTCCGCACACTTCATTTCACCTCTGAGGACGGTCTTGCCAACAACCGTGTCTTCGATTGTGAGCCCGGCGGACCGGGTGTGGTCTGGTTCGCTCACAGGACCCTTTTCGAGAACGAAGAGGGAGGGGTCACCAGGCTTTCATGGACCCCAGGGGACCCCAGTACGGCAGTTTTCAGGGTGATCTCAGGTGCTTCGGGCCTGCCCAGCAAGGAAGTGAACTGCGTTCTCCCCGCAGGCACCAGGTATGCCTATGCGGGAACCGACGAGGGTGTTGCGCTCATCGACGGGAACACCCAGTCCGTTGACCGCATCTGGGGGGCCGGAAGCGGCCTTCCGTCCCTTCTGGTCTCCGCCCTTGCCATGGACCGTGGCGGAACGGTCTACGCAGGGACCGCCGGGGGGCTCGCGGTGCTCTCCGACCAGGGCGCCGTTCCCGTTGAGGGTCTCTCGACCCAGATACAGTCCATGGCTTTCGACGGACTGGGTTCATTGTGGCTGGGAACCTCCCAGGGTCTGCGGAGGTATTTCCCCGCAACCGGGGAGATAGAGTCCTACACTTCCTTCAACAGTCCCGTTCCTGAAGCGATCTTTTACGACTTTGCCATAGACGGTGATCAGGGCCTGATCTGGATGGCCACCGACCACGGTTTCTGGAGGGGCGCCCTGGAGTCCGGTCTTTCCGGCGACGGAACCGAAGCGAAGCTCTACCCTAACCCCTTCATGCCCGGGGAGGGGCAGCTGCTGGGTGTATCCGGTGTTCCCGACGAACCGATGGATATAACCATATATGACCTTACGGGAGCCCCGGTTTTTGAGTATTCTTCACCGGGCAGGGATGATTTCGCCTGGGATGGCCGAACCGCCGACGGATCGCCGGCGGCCTCCGGGGTTTACATGGTCGCGGTTCGCGGGGAGACCTTTTCGGCTCCCCTGCTCAAGTTCGCGCTGGTGAGGTAGGTGACAAAGTGAAGGGCGTTGTACTGGCGGGTGGTCTGGGCACCAGGCTGAGGCCGCTCACGAGCATAACCAACAAGCATCTTCTTCCCGTTTACGACAGGCCCATGATCTACTATCCCCTTCAGACCCTGGCCGGTGCCGGGATCAGGGATGTCATGGTGGTCACAGGCGGCAACAGCGCCGGGGGCTTCATGCAGCTTCTGGGAGACGGGTCCGCCTTCGGATTCAGGTGCCTCAACTACGCCTACCAGACAGGCGAGGGGGGGATCGCCCAGGCGATAGGTCTCACAAGGGCCTTCGTGGGCTCGGACAAGTTCGTGGTCATCCTTGGCGACAACATACTGGAGAACTCGATAGGGGAATACGTGCGGAGATTCCAGGATCAGCCCGCAGGCGCAAGGATACTCTACAAGAGGGTCGAGGACCCCAGGGACTACGGCGTTGCCGAGATCAGTGAGGGCAGGGTGATCTCCATCGAGGAGAAACCCTCTGAACCCAAAAGCAGTTTCGCCGTGATCGGCGTTTACATGTACGACGCGGCGGCCTTCTCCATTATCGACGGGCTCAGCCCGTCGGCCAGGGGGGAGATCGAGGTGACGGATCTCAACAACGCCTACATACGCCGTGGGGAGATGGAGGCCGACGAGATCTCAGGATGGTGGTCCGACTGCGGGGCCAGCATCGACAACCTCCTGGAGGCCAACAACAGGGCCAGGATGCTTTCGGAGGGCGGAAGATGAGGGTTCTCGTCACCGGAGGCGCGGGTTTCATCGGCACCAACTTCGTGCTTTTTCTCAGGGAGAACCGGCCTGACTGGCGGATAACGGTGATAGACAAGCTGACCTACGCCGGCAGAAGGGAGAACCTGAGCCACCTGGAGGGAAGCGATGCCTACAGGTTCGTCCATGGTGACATATGCGATCCCTCTGCGGTATCCGACGCCATGGACGGCTGCGACGCTGTGGTGAACTTCGCCGCCGAGAGCCATGTGGACAGATCGATAGACGACCCATCTGCCTTCGTGAGGACCGATGTGGAGGGAGTGAGGGTCCTTCTGGAGGAGTTCAGGAAGGAACCATCCCGGAAGATGTTCCTCCAGGTGTCCACCGACGAGGTATACGGCAGTGTGGAGACCGGACGGTCCTCCGAGGACCACCGGCTGGATCCCAGAAGCCCCTATTCCGCATCGAAGGCCGGCGGGGAACTGCTGGCGATGAGCTATTTCACCACCTTCGGCGTTCCCGTAACCGTAACCAGGGCATCCAACAACTACGGTCCCTACCAGTATCCAGAGAAGCTCATACCCCTTTTCATCACCAACGCATTTCAGAGGCAGCCCCTTCCACTCTACGGCGACGGCGGCAACATGAGGGACTGGATGTACGTTACCGACCACTGCGCAGGTCTTCTGGCCGTTCTGGAAAAGGGCCGGCCCGGAAGGGTCTACAACATCGGCGCCGGTGAGGAAAAGACCAACAGGGAGGTGACATTCTCCATCCTGGAGGCCACAGGTGCCCCTGAGACCCTGATCCGCCATGTGGAGGACAGACCAGGACACGACCGCAGATATGCCCTGGACATCTCCAGGGCGGAGGCCGAACTCGGCTGGAAACCGCAGGTTGGCTTCGATGACGGTATGGCGAGAACGGTCGCCTGGTACTCCGGGAACCGACGGTGGTGGGAGTCCATAAGGTCCGGCGAATTCAGGGAGTACTACGAGAGAATGTACGGAAAAAGACTGAAGAACTCCGAAAGGACTGGCAAGAAGTGAAAATACTGGTTACAGGAGGAGCGGGTTTCATAGGCAGCCATCTCTGCGACGCCCTTCTGGACAGGGGCCATTCGGTGGTTGCCCTGGACAACCTACTCACCGGAAGCACCGACAACATCGCCCATCTTGCGGGAAGGAAGGATTTCCTTTTCATAAACCACGATGTTACCGAGTACATATACCTTCCCGGCAGGGTCGACTTCATCTTTCACCTTGCCAGTCCCGCGAGTCCCATCGATTACCTGATGTACCCGATACAGACACTCAAGGTGGGAGCTCTGGGCACGCATAAGGCACTGGGTCTTGCACGGGAGAAGGGCTGCGGTCTCCTCCTCGCCTCCACCAGCGAGGTCTACGGAGATCCCCTTGTCCACCCTCAGCCGGAGTCGTACTGGGGGAACGTGAACCCGGTGGGTCCCAGGGGCGTATACGACGAGGCCAAGAGATTTGCCGAAGCAATGGTGTTCGCCTACCACAGGACCCATGGTGTGGATACAAGGATTGCCAGGATATTCAACACATACGGCCCCAGGAACAGGGCCGACGACGGGAGGGTCGTTCCATCCTTCGTCTGCCAGGCCCTCCGGGGCGAGGACCTTACCGTTTTCGGCGACGGAAGCCAGACACGGAGCTTCTGCTATGTGTCCGACACCGTCAGGGGCCTGATAGCACTTATGGAAAGCGGCTGTCACGAACCGGTGAACATAGGCAACCCCGACGAAATGACCGTTAAGCAGTTCGCAGAAGAGGTCATAAGGCTTTCGCACAGTTCCAGCAGCATCACCTACCGGGACCTTCCCGTTGACGATCCCAAAGTGCGCAGGCCGGACATCTCCACTGCGAAGAGGCTTCTGAAATGGAGACCGGAGGTAACTCTGGAAGAGGGTCTGTCAAGGACTATCGAGCACTTCAGAAGGCTGGTGAGCGGATGATCCTGTTCCTGATGGCGGCGGTGTTCTGCCAGATCACCACCGGGACCTCCATAGAGGCCGGGGGTTCCGATGACGTCTGGGACTTCGCCATCTTCGAACCTGTTGACAGGAACGCCTATGTGCTTGGGGCGGGGGATGTGCTTCAGATGGTGATCGAGGGAGGAACCAGCGACGCCATGCTGGTTTCCGGACTGGCCCCTTCCATGCCCTGCAAGGTCTCAGGCGACGGCATGATACAGATACCGGGCATAGGGCAGCTCCAGGTCGACGGGCTTACAATAGCCCAGGCGGAGGTCGAGCTTCAGCGTCTGGTATCCATCTACTATCCCAGGGCGGTGATCGGCCTTGGATTAATGGAGCCAAGGACGGTGAAGCTCTGGATAACCGGCATGGTGGAGAACCCCGGGCAGTACACCCTTTTCGCTATTAACAGGGTCAGCGACCTGGTGGGGGAGGCCGGTGGTTTTTCGTCTTATTCGTCCAGAAGAGGCTGGATGGTTACCGCTTCCGGGGATTCCATACAGGTGGACCTTCATTTTCACAGGGCCACCGGTCGCCCGGCGGCGGATCCCTTCGTAAGCGGAGGCGCCGTGGTCCATTTCTCACTGGTCGAGGATCCGGTTTACGTTATCAGGCCCGGGATAAGGAACTACAACGATTCCTACCCGGTGCCCGAGGTGGAAACATGGGAATGCGTACCCGGGGAAACAGTAGAGGACCTGATGTACCGCATAGGGGGCATCACCGGGGACGTGGACCTTTCCCGCAGCCACCTGCTGTCGGAAGGGCTCTCTGTGCCCGTGTGGTCCCGGGGTGAGGGTTTTTCGAAAGAAGAGGTACTCCCGGGGGACACCCTTCGCCTGGTGGTGCAGGGCAATGACATTTATGTGGCCGGTGCCGTGCACCAGAGGGGGATCATAGCATACACCCCAGGGATCACCGTAAGGACATGCGTGGAAAGGGCCGGAGGTGTGGTATACAACGGCCATCTCGGCGGCACCACCCTTACCCGGGACGGGGAAGCGGTTGCTTCCGGGGATGACGCCCTGGATACGGAAGTACTTCCAGGCGACGTTATCGAGGTGCCTTACAACTGGGTGGCCAGGCATTCGCAGGAGATAGGCATACTGGCAACGGTGGTGGGTATCACATCCACTATCATCTATCTCACGAGATAGGAAGGAACATGGCGGAGAAACCCATTTCTGAGAAGTTCACCGGCAAGGTACTGCAGAGGGTTGCGCGGAATCTCAGGCGAATAGTCATTGTTTGCCTTCTCGTGGCAGTATTCTCTTCTGTCTGGGCCCTTACCAGGGCACCCAGATGGAGCGCCTGGGCCGCCGCCATAGTGCCGGGTTCCACGGCCACATCACTTTCGGCAACGGCGGGAGCCCTGGGCCTGGGGGATGCTGTGGAGGCAATGGGTTCCATGGGTTCCGGCCTCCTGCCCGGGTTCGGCGGAGTGGACATCACTCTGGCGGTGCAGGTGCTGGGTTCAAGGCGGGTTCAGGAGCGGATCATCCTCAAGTACGATCTAATCACCCGATACAAGTCCATCAGCATGGAGAGAGCGCTTTCAAAGTTCGGCGAGCGGCATTCTGTCTCGATCTCCCCGGAGGGAGTGATCTTCATAACCGCGGAGGGCTCCACCAGAACAGAGGCCGCGGCAATGGTTAACGACATGATAACCTTCGCCAACGAGGAACTCAGCAGGCTGGTGACCAGCCGCGCCAGGAGGAGCAGGATACAGACAGAGGCCGCAATGGCACTTGCGCTGGACTCCCTGAATTCCTCCAGGATGGCCATGGAGGAGTTCAGGACCCGCACCGGTCTTGTCTTTCCCGAGGAACAGGCCTCCAGCATGATGGAGGCAATGGCGAACATAGAGAGCGAAATGGTTACGGCAGGGGCCCTTCTCGAAGGCATTTCCGGTACGTTATCCCCTAGAAGCGCCATGTACGGCCAGGCCAGCGCCCAATACAGGTACCTTGAGAATGCACTGAGGGTGAGGGCCACAACCGGCGATTCCCTCAGCGTCTTCCCGGTGATGGACAGCATTCCCGGCTACCTCTCCGAATACGAGGCCCTTCTGCTGGAAGTGGAAACGAGAAGCGCCGTCTATGTCCTTCTGAGAAGCGAGCTTGAGACCCTCCGGATAGAGGAGGCGAAGGAGAGCCCCACCATAGAGGTCATCGTTCCCCCCACCCCGGAGTTCCTGAGGGCATATCCCAAGCGCACTGTGATGGTTATCCTTTACACCGGGATAGCCTTTATCCTCTGCATAGTGTGGACGGCTTTCATGACCTGGCTGGACACCCTGATGGCCGCTGAGGAAACAGGCGGATTCCTGAGGGGAGTGGCCCGGGACGCCAGGGAACAGCTTCTTCCCCGGAGGCGGGGTCCTGAAAAGAAAAAATAGGGGCAGGGCTTTTCACCTTGGCCTGCCGGCGCTGGTAAGCCAGGGTTCCCTGGCTTTATGGGGTATCCTGTCGATCTTCATAGCCAGGACCCTGCCTGATCAGGCCTATGCCGCCTATGCTCTGGCCCGTTCCATCGAGATGTTCGCCGGGCTCCTGGGAGGAGGGTTCGTTCTCCAGGCACTGCTGAAGCTGGGAAGTGAAAAACCCTCAAGGGAGACCTCCTCCGCCGCCAACGCCGCCTCCATCCTCACCCTGGGGTTCAGCCTGCTTTCAGGCGGTCTCCTCCTTGCGTTCTCAGGCAGCCTGAACTCCTTCTACGGGGATATAGACCTCACAGGCATCATTCCGGCCATAGTGCTGGCGTCGGTTACCGGGGCGATAGCCTTCATCCCAAGGAACCTGCTTCTCACCAGGCTCGGTACCGCCAAGGTGATGCAGGCGGACGTACTGAGCTTCCTTATACGGGGCGGCATAGTTGGTTATCTCATCCTTACAGGGAAGCTCACAGGCGCGGTCCAGGTGCTCCACGCAACCGCACTGGCCAACGCAGGGGCCTTTCTCTTAAGCGGATGGAACGCCAGGCACTGCCTGGACCTTTCCGCCGGGGTAAGCAGGAAAGCCTTCAAGAAAGTATCCGGTTTTGCCATATACTCCCTGGGCACCAGCCTTGCGGGATTCGTATACACCAGGACCGACATCCTCATGCTTGGAAAGCTCGCCCCCCCGGAGGACGTTGCCGCCTACGGGGCCTCCAGGGCGCTGACCTCCATGGTGGTCATGGTGGCCGCCGCGGCGAACATGGTCCTTTTACCCGTGCTCTCCAGGGACTGGAGCGAGGGAAGGAGGGACCGTCTTCCGGGGCGGACCCTCCGGGCCATCCTCTACGTGCAGCTGATACAGCTGCCGGTGGTTGCGGCACTCGTACTCTTTCCCAGATGGGTTATAGACACTGTCTATCAGGGCAGGTACACAGAAAACTGGCCGATCCTTGCCATCCTGGGCGGCCTCTCCCTCATAAAACCCTTCGGAAGCCTGTTCTCAACGGCGGGTTCCGCCATGGGCAAACCCCAGTACTCGTTCTGGAGCGTTCTCACATCCGCGGGAGTGAACGTTTTCCTTAACATTCTTCTCATACCTTCCATGGGAGGGGAGGGCGCGGCCTGGGCAACCGCAGCCGCGGTATTTGCAGGAGCGGTGACCGTGGTTATCCTTACCATGAGCCGGTGGAACCGGGGAACGGAGGGAAGATGACCCAGGCGAGAACCATAGCGGTGGTGGACGACGAGGGCGATATAAGGGAGCTTGTGGAACTCCACCTGGAAAGGGCCGGTTTCGATACCGTCTCCTTCGAGAACGGCGACGACTTCATAAGATGGATTGATGGAGGGGGATCCCCCCTTCTATGCGTTCTGGACATAATGCTGCCCGATGTGCAGGGCACCGATATCTGCAGAAGGCTGAGGAACTCCAGGGAACACGGGGACATCCCCATAATCATGCTCACAGCGCTGGACCATGAGACCGACAGGGTAACGGGGCTGGAACTGGGGGCCGACGACTACGTAACCAAACCGTTCAGCCCCAGGGAGCTGGTTGCAAGGGTAAGGGCAGTTCTTCGAAGGGTTTCCGCCGAGGGCAGGGAGGACGGTAAGACAATACTCAGCCACGGTCCCCTGGAGATGAACGGAGAAACATATGTCGCGAAGGTCAGCGGCCGCCAGATCGACCTGACCTCCACGGAGTTCCGGATACTAAGCATTCTCCTGGAAAATCGAGGGAAGGTCTTTTCCCGTTCCAGGCTCCTCGACCTCCTCTGGGGCGGCGAGAAATTCGTTTTCGAGAGGACCATCGACGTTCACATCCGCCACATAAGGGAGAAACTCGGCGAAGCCGCCAGCCTGGTGGAGAACGTACGGGGAGTGGGCTACAGGATAGGGGAGCTGAACAGGTGAGGGAACGGGCTCCCACACTTTTCTCCTCCATTCTCAGGGGATATCTGTGGGTAATGCTGATACTTGCTGTGATAGCCCCTCTCATACTGCTTTCAACCTTCAGGAAAGCCTACCGGGAGAGAGCGGTGGACGACCTCGCCCGATCCGCGGAGGCTCTGGTGCCGGTGGTCTCGTACCACCTTCTCTGGGGAGACATGCCGGCGATGGAGTCAGTTCTCACGGAGACCGCCGCCAGGATGGACGCCAGGGTAACGGTGATAGCCGCCGACGGGACGGTCTGCGCTGATTCTGAGAAGGATCCGGGGGAGATGGAGAATCACCGGACCAGACCGGAGATCATCGCCGCCTTCAACGGGGTCACGGGAACCTCCTCAAGGTACAGCGCTACACTGGACAGGGAGATGATCTACGTTGCGGTGCCGGTTAAGATGAACGACTCCATTCCGGCGGTGGTGAGGACCAGCGTTTTCTTTGAAAGCCACACCGCCGCGGTGAACAGGGTGATGAAGAGAATGGTACCTGTGGTTCTCGCTGCCCTTGCGGCGGCCCTTGTGAGTGCCTGGCTGATCTCCCGAAGAATAGCGGTTCCCCTGGGCGACCTGGCCGGGGTTGCCGACAGGGTGGCATCGGGAGAACTCGCCGCAAGGGCTGCTCCGGGGCATACCCAGGAGCACAACCGTCTCGCCGCCGCAACCAACAAGACCCTGGAGAGGACCGAGAGGCTCATCCGGGACCTCTCCATTTCCGACAGCAGGAACCTGGCCATACTCCAGTCCATGTCGGAGGGGGTGGTGGTTGTTTCAAGCAGGGGAAGCATACTTCTCATGAACCAGTCCTTCAGGGAGATTTTCAAGATGAGCGGTAGGACCGAAGAGCTGCCGCCGGAAGTCAGGTCCCTGCTGGGCAGCGAACACGGGGGAGAACCCAGGGGCAGGTTCGATTACCAGGGTAAGGTTATAGCCTGGACATGCGCACCTGTGGAGGATTCCCGGGACAGGGTATTCTCCTTCAGGGATGTGACGAAGGAGTTCAACCTTTCGGAGATCAAGCGGAACTTCGCCATCAACGTGAGTCATGAGCTCAGGACCCCGCTCACCGCCATCAAGGGGTACGCCGAAACGCTCCGGGAAGACGTTTCAGGCGAGAACTCCAGGTACATCGATGTGATAATGAGGAACACCGAAAGGCTCATTGCCCTTGTTAGGGATATTCAGATACTCAGCGAGGTGGAGAGCGGGGAGAATTCCCTTTCACTGGAACCGGTGCCGGTGGAGGACATGATGGGCACGGTGCTGCCCCTTTTCGAGTCCCGGGCGGAGGAAAAGGGCCTGGCGCTCTCCTTCGTGAACGAGAGACCTGACCTGGCGGTAATGGCTGACAGGTACAGGGTGGAGCAGATACTGGTGAATCTCATAGACAACGCCCTGAAGTACACCGATCAGGGTTCTGTTGAAGTCAGGGTCTCCTCCCAGGGGGAGAGTGCGGTCTTCGCCGTTTCCGATACCGGAAGGGGAATACCCGCTGAGCTGCAGGAACGGGTGTTCGAGCGGTTCTTCGTTGTGGACAGGTCCCGTTCACGCAAGCTGGGAGGAACCGGCCTGGGCCTTGCCATCTGCAAGCACATAGTCGAGGCCCACAGAGGTACGATAAGCGTTACCAGCACTCCCGGTGGAGGCTCTATCTTCCTGTTTACCATTCCTATAGCTACTTAACAATTCCTTAACTGTTTCAAAATACATCCTTAACAACCCCCCTTGATGTTACCCCCGTGGCCGGAGTGTCAACCGGCAGCTCAACAGGAACAGAAAGGGGTATTGAATTGCGTAACGTTATCACAGTGGCTCTGATAGTCGCCATGGCCGCAATGGCCAGCGGTGAGTTCTCCACCGGAGGAGCCGAGCTCCTCAAGTTCAAGGGCTATGTCATCAGCACCTTCAACATGTACGGTGAGGAGCTTGCCGACGGCGAGCCCAACAGCGCATTCGACGTGATCGCCACCGTTGAATGGCTTCCCGTTCTCAACGACTGGGTGGACGCGAAGATCGCCTTCAAGTCCCAGCCCACCAAGTACACCGGCACCTACGAGGACCTCAGCCTTACCACCGAGGACGTGGCCATCTTCATGCACTTCACTGAGAACCTTACCTTCTCAATGGGTCACTTCAAGAAGCCCTTCGGCTACAACTACTTCATCTCAGGCAGCAGCCTCTTCTTCCGTGACAGGGCAATGGTTGCCGACATGATCGGCGACTTCGGCAAGAGGGATATCGGCGCCAACCTGAACGCCGATTTCGGCATGGTGGACATCGACCTTACCTACAGCAACGGCGAGGGTGACAACGAGCCTGAGGACGACGATCTCAAGAACTTCAACGTTCGCGCCATGATCTATCCCACCGAGGGCATCATGGTTGGGGCCGCAATGGGCACCAACAGCGAGTACGCCGACAGCACCAACCAGGACACCTACAGCGCAACCGGTATGGACTTCTTCGCCACCGCCGACTTCCCCCTCAGCGCCACCTCCGACCTGCACATCGCCGGCGAGTACCTGATGATCGGCGACACCATGGACGATGACATCGACTACACCGACGCCAGCGGCTATGCCTTCACCGTGGTTGCCAACTTCGACCTCGATGGCGAGATGATACAGGCGGTAAGGCCCGCCATCCGCTACGAGAACATCAGCCCGGGCTACGCAGGCGACGAGGACCCCGAGAACGACATGGGCGCCATTGATTTCTGCCTCAACCTGGACATTTACTCCAGCAAGAACACCGCCCAGATCGGCATGAGGAACTACTCCTTCCAGGACGAAGAGACAGACGGATACACCGACATGTACTTCGGCTGGAGAATGAAGTTCTAGTCCGGAAGAACCGCGGAACAAAGAAAAGATTGGACGAACAATGATACTGAGAAAGAAACTGGCAGCTATCCTCGCCCTCTCCGCCATGGCCCTGTTCAGCGCCTGCGGCGAGGCTGAGGAAACCCCCGCCGCCGAAGGTACTCCCCAGGAGGAGACCGTTGAGATAAGCGTGGTGGGATCCACCACCGTGCAGCCCCTTGCCGAGCTTCTCAGCGAAGCCTACGAGGCGGTTGACCCCAACGTGATCATCACGGTGAGCGGCGGCGGCAGCAGCGTTGGCGTTAAGTCCATAGACAACGGAACCGCCCACATCGGTATGGCCTCCAGGGAGATCAAGGAATCCGAGATCGCCGAGAACCCTGAGATCGTGATCCACACCATCGCCCGCGACGGCATCGCCATCGTTACCTATCCGGGATTCGCTGTGGACGAACTCACCATGGACCAGGTCCGTGACATCTTCGCCGGAGAGATCACCAGGTGGAACGCAGTTGGCGGACCGAACGAGATGATCACCGTTGTTGCCCGTGAAGAGGGTTCAGGCACTCGGGCCGCCTTCGAGGAAATGGTAATGGGCGATGCCTTTATCAGCCTCGACGCTATCCTTCAGCCATCCAACGGCGCCGT
>ERZ795048.416-NODE-416-length-45461-cov-6.525790_pt1 | contig 45461 bp, 29 predicted proteins | sample MGYA00375132_ERZ795048 | MGnify/ENA primary metagenome ERZ795048 (study PRJEB30177, sample SAMN05720225) | activated sludge metagenome | isolation source: Anaerobic digester | place: Hong Kong | collected 2014-12-17 ...
ATAGACGTACAACGGTAGTTTTTTTATCTATCCTAAAGGGTTATACGTCTTCTGTAAGCCTTTTCCACTCTAGCTTGTAAAGTTCATATAATTTTTGATTTTTTTTAATTGAATTTGTGCCAATTTTTTTAAATCGGTATTTTTTTGATTGTGTTCTACGCTCTCGTACAGGTTTAGCAATTTTTGGTAGTAGGCGTTGTTTGTTGTTACAATCTTATGTTCTGTTTGAAGTAATGTTTGTTTGTATTTCTCTTCATTTATTTTCGAATCCAGTGTTTTCAGGCTATAGCCTAAAATACGCCGCATGGATAGTTTTGCTGCGTCTTGAGGTATAAAGAGGTGGCTGAAAATAATGCGGCGGGCTTCATGGTGTATTTCGATTGCCGGTATGTAGAAGTCCAAGCCTTTGAGCTGTTCTGGCAGATCTTCCTGATTGATGCCAACATTTAATCCATGAATTTCAATGGTTATTTCGTTATCTAAATTTATTGTTGCCGGGATGGATCGGACAAAGGGCGCGTCTTTATCTATAAAGGCGTAGTGGAGATAGCTGTCAAGAGAATCGAGACGGCCATAGCTTGCCATGCATTGTCCATCGCCTTTGGGACAACGCGCAGTCAGTGAGAGCATTCCTTTATTTGGCGTGTAAATATGATTGTAGTGTGTGCCCAGGATATGATGGTTAAGAGAATCAACTAGCGGTAGCAAAGTGGCGCTGGGTTTTCGCCATTTTTTATGAAGGTTGCAGCGTAAAAGTCGTGTTTTGAAAAAAGTCAGAAGTTCAAGATGATCACGGTTTTGGTCGGGATCTTTGAGGAGTTTGCGCAGTGCATTTGTGTCATCACCCTCTCGTGCTTTAAGCAACATTTTTATTATTGCAGGCTGGTTTGCGTAAAAAAGCCAGGGACATGCTGTGCGGTGTGTTGTGAGCTGGTCTGTCGCATTATAAAGATCCAGCATCGCCTTTATGAGCTTGGTTTGAACGGGACTGGCTTTAGATGCAGTTGACTTGAGTATAAACTGGTCTTTTTTTATACCAATCTCGAATAAATCGTAGGGTAGTAAAAGTTCGTGAGGGATTTGGAAGGCTAGACGAATTTTAAGGTTTTGGTCTGTGTGGGCTGAGATAGAGTTGTTTTGACAGCGAATTTCAATGTCAGGATCTATATAGGCACCATTGGCGGTGAGCGTTTCTGCGATGTTTTGCAGAATTTTTTTGGCTTTTTTATTGTCGGAACTAATGCGAACCAAGATTTAGTATATCCTTGTTACAAACTTAAAAATTATATGCGTATGCTTTCTTACGTGAGATTTTCAGCTATAGTCTTTTTATTCTATAGTTCAAATGTTAAAGCGCAATATACACGTCAATATATGAAAGTCCCAAACATGGAACAAAAAGCCATATCACTTGAAGAAGCCAGTACTTTGGCTGTTCAGCACATGAAACGTAAAAATTACCGTGTGGCGGAAATGGTGTTGCAGGATATTTTATCCTCTGTGCCGGGTCATGGTGACAGTCTCTATTTGCTGGGTCTTGCGCGGTATTATATGGGTAATCTGGATGGTGCGATTGAGCAGATTGAAAAGGCTGTGGAAGATGAAGAGGCGTATGCGGAGTGGTGGTGTAATTATGGCATTATGCTGACGGAGTGCGCGCGCTATGATGAGGCGATCAAGGCTTTTGATAAAGCAATCGCAACGGATGCGGACTACTGCGAATCTTATTGGAACCAGTCGCATGCTTATTGGCTGGCTGGTGAGTATGAAAAGGCCGAGAAAACTGCGCGTAAAGGGGTTGATCTTAAACCTGACAGTGCCGAGGCGTGGCTCAATATGGGTACGGCCGTTGTGCGGCTGGGACGTTTGGAAGAAGCTGTTGAGTGCTGGGAAAAGGCTTTAGAGATTCAGCCCGATTTTGTTTTTGCGTGGAATAATCTGGGTAATGTTTTACGTGAGTTGGGGCGGCTTGAAGAAGCTGCGGACAAATGCCGTAAAGCGCTGGAAATTCAGCCTGATTATCCGCAAGCGCAAAATAATCTGGCGAATGCTTTGATGGATCTGGGAGATCTGCAGGAGTCAGAGCAATTATACCGCCAAGCTGTTACTGGTAAACCTGATTATGCGCAGGCACACAATAATCTGGCGATCAATTTGATTAAGCAATGCCGGTTTGCAGAGGCGATACAGCAGGCGCGGGTCGCGCTATCTTATCAAAAGGACTATTTCGAGGCTCTGTTGTCCTTAAGTACAGCTTGCCGGGCTGTTGGACAGCTTGAGGAAGCTGAAAAAGCTGTGCATCGGGCAACGTTGATTAATCCTGAAAGTGCAGAAGTACGGATTGATTTGGCGGACTTGCTATATATGCAAGATCGTTACGGCGATGCGGAGATTGAACTGGAACGTGCGCGGCGGTTGGCTCCGGATACGCCGCGGCTTTATCTTAAACTTGCTGATGTTTTGCAACGCGGGAATAAGGTCGAGGAGGCTTTGCAGGCGGTCGATAAAGCTGCTCAGCTTAATCCGGAAATGCCTGAGGCCTTTTTGAAAAAAGGTATGATCTGTCATATCTCCAATCGGATTGAAGAGGCGAAGGAGAATTTTGATAAAACGCTGGAAATGAATCCAAAAGCAGCGGGCGCATTTTTGGCCATGGCAGAACTTAGTTTGTCTTTGGGAGAAAAAGAGCAGGCTTATGATTATGTGTGTCGGGCGCAGGAACTTGCGCCAGACTTACCAGCGTTGTTCCTGACGATCAGTAAAACTAAAAAATTTACTGAGGATGATGAAGATTTTCAAAAGATGGTCAAGTTGGAACAATCAGCACGGAATTTCGGGATTGATCAGGCCAGCGCTTTGAATTTTGCCTTGTTTTCGGCTTATGAAGATATTGGTGATGGCGATAAAGCCTTTGAACATTTGCAAAAAGGCAATCAGCTTAAACGCCAGCTTATTCCGTATGATCCGGCGCAGCAGGAGGCGTCTTTTAAGGCGCTGCAGGAAGTGTATTCTTCTGAAAATTTAAAAGCGATGGAGGGTAAGGGTTTTGAAACGGAGCTTCCAGTCTTCATTGTTGGTATGCCGCGTTCGGGTACGACACTGACTGAACAAATTATATCATCCCATGCTGATGTGTTTGGTGCAGGTGAGCTGATGGAAATTGGTACGCTGGATATGGAGTTTGGCTTTCTTAGCGCGGAGAATGCTTTGCGGCAGGGGCAGCGTTATATTGAACAGGTGAAAGCCCGTGATCCGAGCGGGAAAGCCAAGCGGATTACTGATAAAATGCCGGGAAATTTTTCTCATTTGGGAAAAATTGTTTCGATCTTGCCACAGGCCAAAATTATTCATACACGCCGTAATCCTATTGATACTTGTTTGTCTTGTTATAAGCAGAATTTTGCGATGGGGCAGTATTGGTCTTACGATTTGGAAGAACTCGCGCGTTATTATAATAATTATCTGGAGCTGATGGCTTATTGGCGTGAAGTGCTTCCTGAACGGTTTATAGAAATTGATTATGAGGAAACGGTGAGTGAATTTGAACCTCAGGCTCGTGCCTTGATCGATTATATAGGTTTGCCGTGGGATGATGCCTGTTTGGCGCCGCATAAGCAAAAACGCGCTGTGCTTACGGCGAGTAAACAGCAGGTGACCAAGCCGATTTATACAAGCTCGGTGAAGTCCTGGAAAAAGTATGAAAAGCAGCTCGCGCCGCTTATTGAAGGACTTGCCTCCGGTCCTGCTAAGGATTTACTCGATCTTTAGAAGGGAAAATGGCGGGCGTTTTGATAAAAACCTTGCGTGGAGTATATGAAATGCTCAATATTCATCACTATGCTGGCAGACTATAAACATAAAAATCCATCGAAATACCTGTTGGTCAAGTTGTCTTTGGCAACGGTGCTGAGCGTTTTTCCAGGTGAGGTTTCTGCGCAAAGCTTGAATTGTTTCGAGAGTTTGATTTTTGGTGAATTTGTTACGTGCGGAGCGGCGGGCAGTGTAACGGTTCGGCCCGATAATTCAACAACTTCGTCGTGCGTTACGGTTGGGTCTGCGCCGCAGACGCGTGGGCGTTGTGTTGTTACGCAGTCTTTCCCTTTTCGTCCGATTCAGGTGAATGTATCAGGAACCACCACGATTAATAGTGGTGGGAATTCGATGAGTGTAACGAATGTTAATATCGTGACGAATAATGGGGGAACGGGTACAACTGTGACGGCGCCGTTTTTGAATGTTCCTATCGGGGCGACGCTTAATGTCGGGGCGACGCAGGCGAGTGGAACATATACCGGCGCTCTTGGTGTGACCGCAATTTTACAATAGTTTATAAGTCGAACCCTTAAATACAGGTTTTAAGATCATGGCCGTTAGTAAATCTATTCTCACAGTTTCAGCGCTCGCTTTTGCTTTGATGTTTGGCGGCGGGGTTTATGTGTTGAGCCAGCTTAATGTTCTGGCCAAGCCGCTTGTGGAAAAGATTGCATCTGACGCGCTGGGCGCTGATGTGAGTATTGGCGCGATGGATATTTCTTTGCCGGAAAAGCGTGTGCGTGTGCGTGATATTCACATTGCTAATCCGGAAGGGTTTTCAAAACCGCATGCGCTGGGCGTTGGAAATATAGAGGTTGGTTTACGCTCAGTGTCAAAGGGGTTGATTGATTTTGAAAATATTGATGTTGGCGCTGTGCAGGTATTTTTGGAAGTGCAGCCCGATGGGACGAATTTGCACAAACTGAAATCCGGCATCAAAGGTGGAAAAGAGGAAGCAGGGAAAGAACCGCTCAAGGTTATTATTCGCCATTTTGTTTTGGAGGGTGCGCAGGTTTATCCGTCTGTGACGTTGCTGGATGTGCAGGATTTGAAGCCGGTTAAGGTTGCGCCTGTGCGGTTGAACGGGATTGGTGTGAAGGAGAACGGAATTTTGGCGCGCGAAGCGGTGGCGCAGGTTATGGCGCCATTGCTGGAGACTTTTTCGCAAGCTGCCGGAGATGCTGGATTTTATCAGGGCATGTCGCCCGGGGCGTTGAAAGAGATGGGCATGGACCAGCTTGAGGTTATCAAAGAGCAAATTCGTCAGGAAGTCGATAATATCGGCGAGGGACTTAAAAAGATTTTTGATTAGGCGTCTGGATTATCCAAGCGGGCGATTTGTGCGCGGTTGTGTTGGCGTGCACTGAGAATGTGTAAGAAGGCTCTGGCGAAGAGGTCGGCTGCAGCAATGGGGGATATCCCAAGGGGCAAGGAATTAAACGCGAAAGAAAAAAATCCTTGACGAAATAGGAATAATATCCTATACAGGAAGCCGTATACTTTGTGCGATGGGCTGATTGTCCACACCACCGGCGCGAATCCGCCCGGTCCCTTTGAAAAAAACAAAGGGCAAGCCAACAGGGTGAAAGACCGGCTCCAAAGCACGCGACAACGTTGTTGTGATAGCGCTTTGATACCGGGCGCCCGTATCTTTATGTTTTGAAAAAGCTAAAGAATGCGAAAGAACATCTTTCAGATGCTAAAACGCGCTCCTTCGGCTCGTAACGAAATATCTTCGAACCCCTTGCTATGCCTGCTCGCCTTTGGCTATAGTTAAGGACGCTTTATTAATCCTATAAGAGGCGCACCATGCACAAAATTTTGATCCTCACCGCACTGTTTTTCATCCCGTTCACAAACGTAGCCTTCGCCGATGAAATTCCGGTCCCATCTACGCTGAAAGCCGCTACAGTTTTTGCTGATCGTGCGACTCTTACCCGCAGCGTCAAAATAGATCTTCCCGCCGGTAAACATGTCGTGGTTTTTGAAAATCTTCCGGCGAATCTTTTCCCCGACTCTTTGCGCGTTGAGGGAAAAGGAACGGCCAAAGCCACTCTTGGCGCACTCTCGCACAAAATCGTTAACAGCGTTGAACTCACCTCTGAACGTGAACAGGAACTGACCGCCAATCTCGAAACCCTCGAAAACCAGAAAAAAATTATCGCTGCAGAAAAACAGGCCCTGAGTCAAAAACGCCAGTTTCTCGAATCGCTCGCCGCACGGGCGGTTGAAAAAGAGGATGAAGCAATCGCCGAATTTAATCTCAATACAGAAAGCTGGCTGGCCGGAGCCGAGACAATTTACACTGGAATTAGCGAGATCCTGAGAGCAGATCTGGAAAAAAATAAACAGATTGAAGATTTGCAAAAACAAATCAACAAAATCGTGCAAGATCTGAATCAACGCCGCACTGGCCAGAAACAAACCACGCAAGTCCGCTTGCCCGTTGAGGCCACCGGCGCCGGCACGCTTACCCTCGCACTAGACTATCAGATCGGCGGCGTAAGCTGGCACCCGGTTTATGATGCGCGCTTGGATACCCAAAACGGTGCGCTCGAACTCATCCAATACGGTTCGGTATCCCAACGCACTGGCGAGGACTGGAGCAATATCGAACTGACCCTGTCTACTGCCCAACCTCACCGCGGCGCAACCGCCCCGAACCTCCCGCCGATGTGGGTCAGCCTGTATGACCCAACTATAGCCAGACGTCAAAGCGTCGGTGATTTTGGATATGGTATGGCTAAAAGCGTTGTCCCAGCCGATGTTATGGAAACTGAAGAACGCACAGAAATGGATGCTTCGGCTCCAATGCCTGTTGAAGCGATGAAAGAAACTCCCATGCGCACTGCTACTATTGACACCGGCGGTTTCACGGCTGAATACAAAATCCCCGGCCTGTCCTCGATTCCCGCCGATGGCACGCAAACAAAAGTCCTCATCGCCCCGTTTGAAACCGAGACAAAGCTTGAAGTCCACATCAAACCGCAAGCCAATACCAACGCCTACCTGATCGCCAAAACCACACTTAAGGGCGAAGCCCCGATCCTGCCCGGCCCGGCCTTCCTCTTCCGCGACGGCGCTTTCGTCGGCCAGACAGGCCTGCCTTTGCTGCGCCCCGGCGGCGAACATGATTTATCCTTCGGCATCGACGACCAGATTGAAGTCGCTCATAAAACCCTCAAAGACGAACGCGATGAGGAGGGCATCATCATGAACAAAACCAAAAGCGTTGAGCGCCATACGGTCACCGAAATTCACAATTTGCGCTCAAAATCCGTCAATATTGTTCTCATGCAAATGCTGCCCAGTGCCAAAGACAAGAATATCAAGCTCAACATTCTCACCGAGAAAACTACGCCTGGGCTTGAAACCGATCATGATAAAATCAAAGGCCTGAGCGTCTGGGATTTTGCGCTTGATCCGGGCGCAAAAAAAGACGTCAAACTCGGCTGGAAACTCTCGTGGCCGCAGGATAAAACGCTCACAGGGTTGCGCTAAAAGCGGAGAATTTTCCTCCATGGGCAAAGAACGATTGTCCTTTAACCTGCTTTTCCCTACACTTCTTCCATGGTGAACAAGACCACGTCCAAACAAACCCTTTCCCTGACAAACCGTATGCTTGCCGCATTCGGTCGCGGGTCCTTGATCACAGAAAAAGCCCGCCTTGAAGCCTTTTTAAAAGCTTATCCGGGCGAATATTGCGGCTGGTCCAGCGACGGCAGTGTTGTTTACTCGCAGAGCTTTTGCGATGTGCTCGGTATCAAATCCATCGACAAACTTATCGATATTCAAGGGCACCTCGCTCCCAGCGATGCCGCTGCATTGGAAGGGCTGTTCGAACGGCTTGAAAAAAATGCCATTCCTTTTACCACTCATGCAAAAAGCCACGATAAAACCAAAATCTTTAAAATCACGGGCTCGCAAGGTCAGGATACTGAAAACAAAGATCGCTTTAATATTCTCTGGCTTGAAGATGTTACAGAAAGTTTTAAAACCCGCGAGACTTTCGAACATGATGCCCAAATCAAAGCCCACCAGCTCGAGCAGCTTCAGGCTGCTTTTCATGCGTTGCCCCAACCACGCTGGCTGCGCGATAAGAACGGTGAAATTATCTGGATCAATCAAGCCTATAGTGATGCTGCCGGGCTCACCATTTCTACTATTTTAAATGAGCAAAAGGAACTCCCCGCATCCACACGCAAACTCAAAGACAAAAAAGACGCGTCCCTTCCGCCCGGACCGGAACTGGCCGCCTGCGCTCTTTCCAGCGGTGAAAAACAGGAAACACAGGCCCATATCAATATCGGCGGCAAACGCCTGCTCATGAAAATCATCGAAATGCCTCTTCCAGAGCTCAATATGACGCTCGGCCTATGCGAAGACATTTCCCGCATCGAAGAACTAGAAACCGCCCTCAAACGCTATCAGGCCTCCAACATTGAATTGCTCGAACAACTCCGCACTGCTATTGCAATTTACAGCAATGACGCTCGAATCGAATTTTACAATTCAGCCTTTTCCCAACTTTGGGGGCTGGAGGATGGCTGGCTAAACACCAAACCCAAGCTTGGCGAGATCATGGAAAAACTGCGCGAAACACGCCGCTTGCCGGAACAAGCTGATTTTCGCAAATTCAAGCAAAGCTGGCTCGATATGTTCACCTCATTGATAGGGCCGCATGATGAAATGCTCTATCTGCCCGATGGCAGTGCTTTGCGTATGTTGGTCGTCCCCCATTCCATGGGCGGCATTATGATGACCTTCGAAGATGTCACCAGCCGCCTCGAACTTGAATCCTCTTACAACACCCTTATTGCCGTACAAAAAGAAACGCTTGATAATCTCGGCGAAGCCGTGGCGGTGTATGGCGGCGATGGCCGTCTCAAGCTGTGGAATCCGGCCTTTGGCCGCCTCTGGAACCTCAATCCAGAAGACCTAGACGGCAAGCCGCATGTCTCCAAAATTGTCGAAAAACTGAGCGGCTTTTTTACCGCCGAAGAATGGCCGCGGCGCAAAGAAGAACTCACCGCCAAAGCCCTTGACCGCACGATGCATGAAGGCCGTCTCCGGCGCGCAAACGAAACACTGATTGATTTTACCACCGTGCCCCTGCCGGATGGCGGCGTACTCATCACCTATATCGATGTCACCGACACAGTGCGCGTTGAAAACGCCCTGCGCGAAAAAAATGCTGCGCTCGAAGCTGCCGAACAGCTCAAACTTGACTTTCTGGCCAATGTCTCCTACCAGCTTCGTACACCGCTCAACGCTATCATGGGTTTTAACGAAATCCTTGATCAGGAATATTTCGGCAAGCTCAACGACAAACAAAAGGAATATACCCGCGATACGCGCAAAGCCAGCGAACAGCTTCTCGATCTCATCAATGATATTCTTGATCTGGCAACGCTTGAAGCCGGCTATATGACCCTACAACGCAGTGATATCGGCATTTATGACTTCATATCAAATATCCAGAAACGTGTCAGCGATTGGGCTCGCAAAGCTGAAATCGAAGTCCACATTAAGTGTGCTAAAAATATTGGTAAACTCAGCGCCGATGAAAAACGCCTCAAACAAGCCATCATCAACGTGATTCGCAACGCTATTAACTTCACGCCCGCTCACGGCGAAATAACACTCTGCGCCAAACGCAAAAAAGAAGGCATAGAATTTACAGTCCAGGATACGGGCATTGGCATCCGCAAGGAAGACAAACTTCGCATCTTTGAGCCGTTTGAGCGCGCCGGGATTGGTGAAGCCAATTCCAAAAAAGGGCATTCCGGCGCTGGACTGGGTCTTTCACTGGTTAAAAACATTGTCGCACTGCACGGCGGCAATGTTAATCTTGAAAGTGCGCAAGGCAAGGGTACTTGCGTTACTCTGTTCATTCCCTTCACATCCATCGAAACACCTCTCAAACTCCCGCTCGATAAAGTTAAAAAAGCGGCGAAGAATTGAAAAGATGTGTACGGTCTATTCTGGAGGCTTGCCTGTTGGTGTCCCATCCGCTTGAAAACATTCTGCCCAGGTAATCACGCCGCTATCATCGGCGCGGCGTGCACCTCTAATGACAATTTCCTTGCCCGTATCCACGCGGGTTTTACACTCAAACACCGGAAAGAGCGTTCGTAGCGTTACAATTAACATCCGGTTGAGGAAAAACGGACCATAAGAACAAAATTCAACGCGATCCGATGCCTCACCTGTTTTTTCATCAATCCCTCCGGCCTCATCCAGTCGAAAATTTGAACGATGACGCGCTATAATTCCATCAGGACGCATAAATTGTTCGGTAGCGATGGTACCATAGACTTTATAATCCGCAGCATTGCGCACCGCAAAGCAAACAGGCTCTTGAACAATATCAAGATTTTCATTCTGTGCTGCAGCAATCTGCGGCATTAAAATAAGAAAAACAAAAATGAATAAAGCCCGTCTCATAGGGCCATTATATCACGCAAGCAGCTCAAAACCTAATATGAATCCTTATGCGGCGTACGCAAAAAATATTGCATTTTCAGTTATTTAAACATATACAAAACTTATGAAACACATCAGCGATAATGAAAAAGATACAAGCCGTATCGCTGCCGCTTTGGCCGAAGATTTACAGCCTGGCAATGTACTTTTGCTGCACGGAACACTCGGCATGGGCAAAACCGTTTTCGCACGCGCGCTCATTCGCGCCCTTACCAACCAGCACGATATAGACGTGCCCAGTCCAACATTCACGCTTGTCCAACTCTATGACGGCCTGACCTGCCCGATTTATCATTATGATCTCTACCGCATCGAACACCCGGATGAAATTTTCGAGCTTGGCTGGGACGATGCTCTGGCTGATGGCATCACAATCGTCGAATGGCCCGATCGTTTAGGTCCCTACAAACCTCCCCTTTCTCTGGACATTACCCTTTCGAATGCTGACAATGATCCGAATAAACGAGAGATTCTGATTGAGAAAAACGCATGACTACAGCCGCTAAGTCCATGTCCGATAGAGCGTTTATCCTGGCCGCAGGGTTCGGCAAACGCCTGCGTCCCTACACCAACGATATTCCAAAGCCGATGGTCGAAGTGGGCAACGGTGCAATGATTGATCAGGCTCTCGATAAACTCGGCGCTATCGGCATCAGGTCCTGCGTCATCAATACCCATTACAAGGCTGAAATTCTCCAGCGCCATCTGCAAACAAGGCGCAGGCCTGAAGTCATTCTCTCTCACGAACCGGATCTGCTCGACACCGGCGGCGGCATCAAAGCGGCCATCAGCCATTTCGATGCCCCGTTTCTTGTTCTCAGTGGCGATTCCGTATGGGAAGATGCTCCCGGCCAAAATACTCTCGAAACACTAGCCGCATATTGGGATCCGGCGCGCATGGACATCCTCATACTGCTTCAGGCGATCGAAACCATGACCCTTACCCACGCGCTGGGTGATTATGATCTGGACGAAGATGGTCACGCTCATCGCTCCATCAATAAAACCGGACGTTATATGTGGACAAGCATTCGCATCAATGCCCCGGAAATCTTCGGAAACGCCCCAGACGGGCCTTTTTCATATCTGGATTTACTCGACACCGCCCAGGCAAAGGGGCGCCTCTACGGCCTTGTCCATCACGGCGAATGGCATCATATCTCTACGCCTGCAGATCTCGATGCTGTCAATGCCGCCCTGAAAACCAGATCCGGTCAATCATGAATGCTCTAAATGCGCCAGCTAAAAATATCACCACCATTTCCGCCGGGCAGCCCTTTTCTCGCCTGCTGGCTGACCGTCTGCTCGAAGACTACGCTGGTCGCGAAGAAAGCTTAAGCCAAACACTTATCTTGCTGCCTACTCGCCGCGCCTGCCGCGTCCTGCAAGACAGCTTTCTAGCCCTAAGAGAAGCCAAACCGCTTATTCTGCCGCGTATGCAACCCCTTGGCGATCTTGATGAAGAAGAGCTTTCCCTGTCCATCACCGGTCAAACCGGCCAAGATCACGCCTGGTCCTTGCCTGCCGCTCTTCCCGACTTGCAGCGTCAAATCCTGCTGGCAAAACTCATTCGCCAGATCCATACTGACGATAGCCTCTACAGCGCTTCGCATGAACAAACCCTGAAGCTGGCGCAGGCGCTTGGGATGTTTATGGATCACGTCTATACTGAAAATCTCGATATGGCCGATCTGGCTAATCTTGTGCCCGAAGACTTCGCCGAGCATTGGCAAATCACTCTAAAGTTTCTTGAAATTCTGAGCGAGCACTGGCCAAAAATTCTTGCTGAAAAAGGCGTTATTGACCAAGCTGACCGACGAAACCGCCTCATTCTTGCACTGGCCAAACACTGGCAAGCTTGTCCGCCGAAAACGCCCGTTATAGGCGCAGGCTCGACCGGCTCTATTCCTGCAACAGCGCGATTGCTCTCTGTCATTGCCGAGTTGCCAGAAGGTGAGGTCATTCTACCCGGCTTTGACCTGGATCTCGATGAAGACAGCTGGAACGCTCTTGGCGAAACCCACCCGCAATTTGGTTTTAAACAGCTTCTCGGGCGTATGAAAATTGATCGCGAAACGGTAAAGCCCTTTAAAAACGTGCAAAACAACCCGCACAATAATAACCGTCAAATCCTTGCCAGGCAGCTCATGCGCCCTGCCGAAACCGCACAGCGTTGGGCCGAGATTGCTGAGTGCGCGCAAAGCTCCGCTGCGCTGAAAAACGCGCTGGATGATCTTTCTCTCATCTCCTGCCAACATTTACGCGAAGAAGCCGACGTCATAGCTCTGCTCATGCGGCAAACGCTGGAAACACCGGACAAAACGGCCTGTCTTATCACGCCTGATCGTGAACTCGCCGCTCGCGTTGCCGCTTCTTGCCAACGTTGGAATATCACAATCGACGATTCAGCCGGCCAAAATCTCCGCCATTTACCTATCGGCATATTCATACTCGCTGTTCTGGAAGCTATAAGCGAAGATTTTTCTCCCATCGCGCTGCTTAGTCTGCTTAAACAAGGCTTTTGCCAGATGGGTAAAAACGTACAGGCGCATGTCTGCCAAACCACAGCGTTAGACTTTGTCCTGCGTGGCAATAAACCGTCTGCGGGTTTTACGGGCCTAAAAAAGCATATTGAAAAACAAGAGAGTTTGGACGAAAACCTCAAAGCCGAAGTGCTGGGCCTCTTGTCTGAACTCGAAGACATATTCACGCCTCTTCTTGCGCTGCAAGCTGAGCCGAAAACATTCAGGCAAATCCTGCAAACTCATCTGCATATATGTGAATCTTTATGCGCCAGTGAAGACCGGGAAGGCGCACAAAATCTCTGGCACGGCGAAATTGGCCGCCATGCCAGCCGCTTTTTCAGCGAATTATTTGACCATGCTCACGCGCTGGACACACTAAATTTGCGCGATTATGCTGCAGTGCTCGCACATTTCATGAACCAAACCCAGATCCGCCCGGCCTTTGGCACCCACCCGCGCTTGCAAATTCTCGGCACATTGGAAGCTCGCCTGATTGATGCTGATCTGGTCATTCTTGGTGGCCTCAATGAAGGTGTATGGCCGCCTGAACCGGCTACTGATCCATGGATGTCCCGGCCTATGCGCAAAGAATTCGGCCTGCCCGCACCTGAACGCGGCATCGGCCTGGCCGCCCATGATTTCGTACAAGGCCTGTGCGCTCCTTGTGTTATCCTCACCCGCGCCGAAAAACAAGATGGTGCGCCTACCGTCCCTTCGCGCTGGTTGCAACGACTGGAAGCCGTCCTGCATGCAGCAAATCTTGAAACCCCGCAAGGCGGTAATATTCTGCACTGGGCAAGATTGCTGGATCACACAAGCGAAGTGAAACCGATTGACATGCCTTCTCCTTGTCCTCCTGTCGAGATGCGCCCGCGCCATCTTTCCGTCACAAAAATTGAAACCTGGCTGCGCGATCCTTATGCAATCTATGCCCGCTACATCCTTGGTCTCAAAATCCTCGATCCGCTTGAAAAACCTGTCGATGTGGCCCAGCGCGGTCAACTCCTTCATAAAATCCTCGAACGCTACGTTCTTGAAACGCGCGATGCTCTGCCCGATGGTAGCGCCGCTCTCGCCTTGAAAATTGCTCGCGAAGAAATAGACCGGCGCGGCGATGATCCGCATCTGTGGAGTTTCTGGTGGCCGCGCTTTGCAAAGACGGCCCAGTGGCTGGATTCTCACGAGCGCGGCTTGCGTGAAGCTACCCGTAATCTGGCTGTCGAAGCTCGCGGTGAAATCGACATCAAAGCGCCGGGCGGCGATTTTAATCTCACCGCTATTGCCGATCGCATAGACCTGCTTCCGGATGGCAAAGCCGCGCTGATAGACTATAAATCCGGCGGCACATACAGCGCCAAAGCCATCGAAAATGGCACCCTGCCGCAACTCCCGCTTGAAGCCCTTATTCTCGAAAAAGGCGGATTCAAAAACCTGAAACCATATGTAACCGGCTCACTACAATACTGGGTTCTCAATGGCACAGGCGACGGCGCGAAGCTCACAATCTATGACAATGCTTTAGATGAACTCGTAAAACGAACCGCCGAGAACCTTACCGCGCTCATTACCAGTTACGATAACCCTGATAGGGCCTATCTATGTCAGCCCCGCCCGGATCAGGCTCCGCGCTTTAATGATTATGAACATTTCGAACGCGTTAAGGAATGGGCAATCAGCGCTGACTCTGAAGAAACGGAGGCCGCATGAGCGCGCAGGTCGCACCCAGGAAACAAACCGAAACCGTTCGTGAAGTCGAACCCAATGTTTTGCAACGCAGGGCTTCACGCCCCGACGCCTCAGTCTGGGTCAGCGCCTCAGCCGGAACCGGCAAAACCAAGGTTCTGACCGATCGTGTTTTGCGCTTGCTTTTGCCGCGTGAAGAACGCCCCGGCCAGATTATCCCCGGCGCCCCGGCTCATAAAATCCTGTGCCTCACCTTCACCAAGGCCGCAGCCAGCGAAATGGCCCTGCGCATCTCAAAAACCCTCAGCGCATGGGCTATCATGCCGCTTGATGGACCGGAAGGCACAAAAACCCTGTATGCCGAATTGCGCGGTCTTCTGGGCCGTGCGCCCAGTACAATCGAAATCAAAGCCGCACGCAAACTTTTTGCCGACACAATCGATGTGCCTGGCGGTCTCAAAATCATGACCATCCATGCCTTTTGCCAGTCGATCCTCGGCCGTTTCCCCCTTGAAGCCGGTATCAACCCGCACCTCACCATTCTTGAAGATTCCGCCAGTGAAGCGCTTTTAACAGCCGCGCGCAACCGCGCCTTCGCCAACGCCGAAAAACAACCCGGCTCAGAACTCGGACAAGCCCTTGAGCGCATCGCTGCCACCATCAACGAAGATCAGTTCCTCAGCCTGCTCAATGATATTACTCGTGAACGTCGTCAACTTGCGCGCCTGAAAGCCCGTTATTTTGACCTTGAGGGTCTCTACAGCGCTCTATGCGTACATTTGGGCATTGCCCCTCATACAACGCCTCAAAATCTTCTCAACGATGCCTGTAGCGACGAATCCTTTAACGCTAATGCGCTGCGCAGTGCAGCGCTGACCATGCAAAAGGGCAAAGGCCAGGACCAAACTAACGCCGAAATCATCTTTAACTGGCTTGCCGCCTCTACAGAGCAACGCATGCAGGACTTTTCCCTGTATCAAAGCGCCTTCCTGAAAAAATCCGACGGGCAGATTAAAGCCCGGCTGGCGCTAAAAAACAGCATTGAGGCCAACCCCGAAATCCTTGACATTCTCACCCGCGAGGGAGAGCGCCTCATCGCCCTGAAAGACGCTATGGCCGCCAGCTCCAGCGCTGCACTTACCCGTGATATTCTGATTTTAGGGGAAAGTATTTTAGACGAATATGAAATTCTCAAAACCGGCCAGGGCGCGCTTGATTTCGATGATCTCATTCTGAAAACCCTCGACCTGCTTAGAGGTAAAAGCATGGGGCTAAACGCTGTCAACGCTGGAAGTTGGGTCCATTACAAACTCGACCAGGGTCTTGACCATATCTTGATCGACGAAGCCCAGGACACCAATCCAGAACAATGGCAAATCATAGAAGCTCTTTGTGACGAGTTCTACAGCAATGCTCCTGATAACAATATGACACGAACCGTATTTACGGTGGGTGATGAAAAGCAATCTATATACAGCTTCCAGCGCGCTTCTCCCGAAGAATTCGCCCGCATGCAAAGCGATTTCGAACGTAAAACCAAAAATGCGCTGCAAACATGGGACAGCGTCCCCATGAACATCTCATTCCGCTCTACCAGCAGTGTTCTAAACGCTGTCGATTCGGTTTTCGCCGCTGCACACACTCGCAAAGGTCTCAGCGCCCTGCCTATTGAGCACACAGCCTTTCGCCGCGGCCAGGCTGGCCTTGTCGAACTTTGGCCCCTCTTTGAGAGCGACGAGTGCGGCCAGACAGATCTCTGGACTCCGCTTACCAGCGCTGAAGAAGCTCAAACTGGTCGCAAAAAACTCAGCGTTCATATCGCTAAAACCATCAAAACATGGTTAAGCACCCAAGAAATACTCCCCTCAAAAGCGTGTCCCATCCGCCCCGGGGATATTATGATTCTGGTGCGTACCCGCTCAAACCTTGTAAACCAGATCGCTTACGAGCTCAAAAACCTGAATGTTCCTGTCAGCGGTCTGGACCGCATGGTTTTGTCTCAGGAACTTGCCGTACAAGATCTGCTGGCGGCGGCAGAATGCGCGCTCCAGCCTCTGGATGACCTGACGCTTGCCAGTGTTCTTAAATCTCCGCTCATCGGCCTCAATGAAGACGAAATCTTCAACCTCAGCGCCTACCGCGGCAAAAAAAGCCTCTGGGAAAGTTTGCAAGCCAGCGATCATCAGAAAATCACCGCCTATTTAAAAAACCTGCTTACCTTGTCAAAAAAGACAACGCCATTCGAATTTTTCTCCCACATTCTTCAATCCCCCTGCCCGACAGACACAATCAGCGCTCGGCGTGCCATCATGCGGCGTTTAGGAAAGGATACTCTCGATCCCCTCGACGAACTCTTAAGTCTCGCACGCACGGTTGAAAAACAATCCCCGCCCTCTTTGCAAAAATTCATCCATGACAGACGTGCCAGCCATCAGGAAATCAAACGCGAGCATCACAGCGATAACGGCGAAACTGACGGCGAAGTGCGTATCATGACCATCCACGGCTCCAAAGGCCTGCAGGCCCCCATTGTTATCCTGCCCGATACGATCACCAGCGCGGCGAAAGAGGCTGCCCGTGCTGAAAAACGCCTGCTCTGGCCAAACCAGACCGGCCTTAACCTGCCGCTATGGTCTCCACGCAAAGAATGCGATTACCAGGCCTATCGTGAAGCCATGGGCGCGCTTAACCAGCGTCTTGACGAAGAATATCGCCGCTTGCTCTATGTCGCCATGACCCGCGCCGAAGACCGCCTTTATATTGGCGGTGCGCTGGGCAAAAGCCAAAGCCCTGAAAAATTGCCCGGTGGTTGCTGGTACGATCTTATTGCGCAAGGCCTGCAAAACCTCGAAGATATCGAAGACCTGAAAAACGGCGGTTTGCGCCTGACCAATCCGCAGATTCATGAACCGGAAAAACCCAAAGTACCGGGAAAAACCGCTCCACTGATAGAGCCTACGCCACAATGGCTGCACACACATCCGCCATCAGAAAGTCAGACAACAACCATTATCCGCCCCTCACATATTGCCGACACTGCCATCTCCCCACTTCAAGGCACCAACAATCAACGTTTTGTGCGTGGGAACCTGACTCACAAGCTGTTACAGCTTCTCCCGACTATCCCTCGGAAAAACTGGGAAAATACCGCTCAGGCTTTCCTGAAGCGCTACGCAAAAACCCTAAGCGCTGAAATTCGGGGCGAAATTGCCTGCGAAACACTCAAAGTTTTAAATCACCCGGATTTTGCTCCATTATTTGGTCCCGGTTCCATGGCCGAAGTCCCGATCAGCGGCCATTTAGAAGGAAAAGGTCTCATCAGCGGCCAAATCGACCGGCTCTATATTGATGAAAATACAATCTCGATTATCGATTACAAAACCAATCGCCCTCCACCGGAAAATCCGGCGCAAATCCCGGAAATCTACCGCAGTCAAATGCATACCTACGCCGCCGTGCTCAAAAAAATCTACCCCGGCCGCACCATCCACGCGGCTTTGTTGTGGACAGACGGCCCAATTCTCATGCCCCTTGATCTCAAAATCATGTAGCCTATAGTCAATGAAGTGCTCATATTGCGTAGTTTTGAAAGGATAAAAACATGCCCAGCGTAGCCGTTACAGATTCGAATTTTGATAGTGAAGTGCTCCAATCTGACAAGCCCGTCATCGTTGATTTCTGGGCAGAGTGGTGCGGACCTTGTAAGCAGCTCTCACCCGTAATTGACGAATTGGCCGAAGATTTAGGCGGTGCGGTGAAAGTCGTGAAAGTGAATATCGACGAAGCCCCGGAAGCGCCAACCAAATATGGCGTACGCGGCGTTCCGACTTTGATGATTTTCAAGGAAGGCCAAGTGGTTGACACCCGCGTCGGCGGCATGCCCAAATCCCAGCTTCAGGAATGGATCGAAGGTCAGGTTTAAAAATAAGAAGGAAGAAGATAAGAGGGAAGAGTTCTTCCTTCTTACTTCTGGACTTCCGAGGACAGCACCATAATAATCTGACGTCCTTCCATTTTGGGCTGTAGATCGACCTTGCCGACATCGGCAAGCTCTTCGGTCATGCGCTTAAGCAGGTCAAAACCAATATCCTGGTGAGCCATTTCACGGCCGCGAAAACGCATTGTCACCTTAACCTTGTCGCCATTTTTCAGGAATTTCCGCGCACTGCGCATTTTCACATTATAGTCGTGCTCTTCAATGCCGGGGCGGATTTTTACCTCTTTAACATCAACAATCTTCTGTTTTTTCCGTGCCTCAGAAGCTTTTTTCTGCTGCTCGTATTTATACTTGCCAAAATCGAGAATCTTGCAAACCGGCGGAGATGCATTCGGGGAAACCTCAACTAAATCCAGACCGGCTTCTTCAGCCAGTTTTATAGCCTCCGCAACAGACATAACGCCCTGCATTTCACCATCCGCATCAACAACGCGAACTTCTGAAGCTGTAATATCATCGTTAATCCGGGGCCCGTCATCTTTGCGCGGCGGGCGGTTATTCACTGGTCTGGCGATGGTTTAGTCTCCTGTAATTGTTAAAACGTTATTCAAAATCATAATTTATAATGGTTTGGAAATCATTAATACGGATTTTTCGCTTAATTCGCAAGCGTTTCCCATCGGCGCACACAACGCATCAATTCAGGGTCCATATAGAGTAATTCAGATACGCGGCAAAACAGCCCCACACAATTGTCGGAATAACCAACAGGCTTGCCCGGCGCTCAACAGTCCAAGCCGCAGCAACAAAAGCCAACATGGCCACCAAGTACGCCAGAATCCAGAAGAACCCCAACAGTATCAGATGAAATTCAAAAAATATGAATGTCCATCCCCAGTTTAAAAACATTTGCATCCAATACAGATTATGCGCTTGGTTACCGCCCGGTTTCTTTCGTGCATTCCACACCAGCCATCCGGCCAGCGCCAGCAAAGCATAGAGCGTGCTCCAGACAATCGGAAACACAATATCAGGTGGATTGAACGGCGATTTAATCAGCGTGTCGTACCAGCCCATATTCTGGCGCGTCAGTAGACCGATCGCCCAGCCAATCACCTGAAACACCAAAATCCATAATGTTGGAGCGATATATTTCATATTTCTTTAAAACGGAGGTTGAGCTTCTTGCACTAACGCAGAGATTGCATCATCCAGAGGATCAACGTTCTGGTCATTCGAGCCCAACCGGCGAATAGCCACTGTGCGCTCTTCGGCTTCACGCGCACCGACCACAAACAAATTCGGTACTTTGGCAACGCTATGCTCACGCACTTTGTAATTAATTTTCTCGTTGCGAATATCCAGATCGGCGCGTATGCCCGCCGCTTTCAGAGCCGCGCACACATCCTTTGCATAATCATCGGCGCTGCCGGTAATCGTTGCCACCACGCACTGCACCGGCGCAAGCCATAACGGCAATTTCCCGCCCGTGCTTTCAATCAATATGCCGATAAACCGCTCCAGCGTTCCCAAAACTGCGCGGTGCAGCATCACCGGGCGGTGCTTGGCCCCATCCTCGCCAATATAGCTTGCATCCAGGCGCTCCGGCAAAACAAAGTCGAGCTGTAATGTCCCGCATTGCCAGCTCCGCCCAATCGCATCACGAATATGATATTCGACCTTCGGCCCGTAAAATGCACCTTCGCCTTCTTCTTCCTCAAATTCGAGGCCAGCTTCATTCAGCGCCTTACGCAAACCATTTTCAGCCTTGTCCCAAACCTCATCGCTGCCTGCACGCATTTCCGGGCGCAAAGCCAGCACTACACGTACATCCTCAAAGCCCAGATCCGTATAAACGCGCTTGATCAGGTTACAAAAGCGAATCGATTCTTCGGTAATTTGATCCTCGCGGCAGAAAATATGCGCATCATCCTGCGTCATTTGCCGTACGCGCATCAGCCCGTGCAGCGCTCCATGCGCTTCATTTCGGTGGCAACAGCCAAACTCAGCCAGACGGATCGGTAAATCGCGGTAGGACTTAATCCCCTGATTAAACACCTGCACATGCGCCGGGCAGTTCATCGGCTTCAAGGCCATCAGCTTTTCAAACGCCTTGTCCGATACCACCGGCCCGTCATCTTCGCCCGAAGGAATTTCATCGGGCACGACGAACATATTTTCGCGGTATTTCCCCCAATGCCCGGATTTTTCCCAAAGCTTGTTATCAATCAATTGCGGCGTCTTGATCTCATTATAGCCATCATCATTCACCCGCCGGCGGATATAATCTTCCAGCGCATGATAAATCACATAGCCTTTGGGATGCCAGAAACATGACCCTTGCGCTTCGGGTTGAAAATGGAACAAATCCATTTCATTGCCAAGTTTGCGATGATCGCGTTTTTCCGCTTCTTCAAGCTGCGTCAGATAGGCTTTGAGTTCCTTATCATCGCGCCAGGCTGTGCCGTAAATCCGCGTCAGCATCGCCTTGTCGCTGTCCCCGCGCCAGTAGGCCCCGGCGACTTTCAACAATTTAAATGCCGTACCGACATGGCGCGTTGTTGGCATATGCGGCCCGCGGCATAAATCCAGCCAACCATTCTCCCCTTGGCCCTGCCGATAAATTTTGATCTCTTCGCCTTCTGGCAAATCCTCGATCAGCTCGGCCTTGTAATACTCGCCCTTGTCTTTGAAATAGGCAATCGCTGCGCCGCGATCCCAAACCTCGCGCTCGAAAGGCGCGCCGCGTTCAACGATTTTGCGCATTTCTTTTTCGATAGCCTCAAGATCTTCCGTGCTGAACGGCTCATTGCGCGCAAAATCATAATAAAACCCGTTTTCAATCGCCGGACCGATTGTCACCTGCGTCCCCGGAAAAAGACTCTGCACGGCCTGCGCCATCACATGCGCTGCATCATGGCGGATCATCTCCAGGGCAATGTCTTTATCATCATCCCCGTTGCGCTTAACCAAAGCGATAGAAGCATCGCCCGTAATCGGCAGTGACAAATCGCTAAGCTCGCCATCAATTTGCACCGCAATCACCGCCTTGGCCAATGATTTCGAAATATCTTCGGCAATGTCGAGCGCCGTCACACCGGACGCATATGTGCGCACCGCTCCATCAGGCAATGTAATTTGAATTTGTTTTTCTGCTTTTTGTTCCATAATCAAAGGAAACTAGCGTTCATTCATGGCGTTGTCGAGAGTCTTTATAAAGGGTTTTAGCAAATACTGCATCACTGTCTTCTTGCCCGTCAAAATATCGACGCTCGCCACCATCCCGGTCGTAATCGGCAGCACCTCGCCTTTGCGCACCAGCTCGGTTTTATCGGTGCGTAATTTCACCCGGTAAAAACTGTTACCTTCCTGATCCTCAATCGTATCGGCTGAAATATCAACCAGTTCACCGTCCAGCCCGCCATAAATGGAAAAATCATAGGCTGTGAGCTTAATCACCGCCTTTTGCCCTGGAAAGATAAAGGCCCGGTCCTTGGGGCTGACTTTCGCTTCGACAATAAGCTGATCATCCTTGGGCACAATCTTGATGATGTCCTCACCCGGGCGCACAACCCCGCCAATCGTACTCACCGTAATTTCCTGAATAGTCCCGTTCACCGGCGATTTCAAAACAGTGCGTCCTTTGCGCTGTTTCAGCGCCGCCAGCCGCTCCTTAATCTCATTCATCTCGATCAGCTTGGCTGAAAGCTCGGCTTGGGCTTGCGCCTTCATATTCGTCTCCAACTCGGCAATCCGCCCGCGCGCCTCTTCAATCGAAGCTTTGATCCGCGGCACACTCGACGTATAGCTGTTAAGCTCTGCATTTTTCTCTTTAATTGTGCGCTCAAGCTGCAGCAATTCCATCTTCGGCGCCGAGCCTTTTTCAACCAACGGACGCACCATACCTGCTTCCTGGCGCTGCAAAGCAATCACCCCGCGCGTATCGGCAATGCGCGTGCCCACTTCACGCAGCTCGGATTCACGTTGACTCATCTGCTGTTGCAACACGTTACGTTGCCCGTTCATCGACTGCTGATTAGCCCGAAACGCGTTGAGCTCTTCTGTAACGCTTTGCGGTGCGCCCTTCATAACTTCTTGAGGAAACTCAACCGTGCCTTTGCCTTCCGCTTCAGCGGAAAGCCGCGTAATGGAGGCCAGCAAACCCAGATAGCGCGCTTTATTGGCGCCCAAATCCGACTCCGCTTCAATCTGATCAAGTTGCATCAAAGCCTGCCCGGCCTCGACAAGGTCGCCTTCATGCACCAAAATTTTCTCAACAACACCGGCATCCAGGCTTTGCAGCGCTTGAATATCGCTTGACGGGATCACCTTGCCATTCCCGCGCGTGACTTCATCCAGCGAAGCAAAATTTGCCCAAACAATAAAAATTACAAAAAATGATGTGATCGCCATAAACAAAAGATGCTTGGAAAGCGGCATATCATCATCAGTATCAAACACGGCCAAAGCTCGCGCATGCACCTTTCCGGCCTGTTCCTTGGCCCAGCTATCACGGACGCCTTGCCATTCGTCGGTATCATTGATCGTTTTTTTATCATCATAAATCGGTCGGCCCTGTCCCGATGGCGAGGCCATTTTAAACTCCTTGGGCAATCTGGATTTCTCATGCTTTTTCGAAGGCGCATTCTTCCTGGTTTTTTTTATATTCTTGCTCATATTTACACCTGTGTATTCTCTGCTTCTGTCCCATACTGGCGGGCCTGCAATTTACGGATCACTTCATCTTTCGGGCCATACGCCACCAAACGTCCGCGATCGATCAGGATCAGTTTATCAACCAGATCCAGCATCGCGCCCTTATGCGTAATCAGCATTACGGTCTTATCCCTACAAATTTCATCAAGACGTTTCTTGAGACGGTTTTCTGAAGCCGGGTCCATCGATGCCGTCGGCTCATCCAAAACCAAAATCGGTGGGTCATAAAGTAAAGAGCGTGCAATCGCGACCGCCTGGCGCTGACCCCCGGAAAGTGCTTCCCCGCGCTCACCTACTTGCGTATCTAGCCCGGCTTGAGAATCTTTCAAAAATTCCATCACGCCTGAAAGCTGTGCCGCCCGTAACACGGCCCGGTCCGGCGCCGTTTCATGCCCCATTGTGATATTCTGGCGTACAGAGCCAAAAAACAGTTGCGGGCTTTGTTGTACGCTCCCGACATTCCGGCGTAAATCACCCGGATCAATCTGGCGTACGTCGGTCCCGTCAATCTGCACCGAGCCGCTTGCCGGCGCATAAAGGTTGATCAACAACCGCTCCAGCGTCGTCTTCCCTGAACCAACCGCGCCAATAATCCCGACCTTCTCACCTGGCTCGATCGTAAGGCTGATATGGTTAAGTGCCGGCGTAGACTGCCCCGGATAATGAAATACAACATCTCGAAACTCAAGTTGCCCGCGAATATGCGGTAAAGTTACAAAATGCTTGCCCGCAGGGCGCTCCACCGGCTTTTTCATCAAATCATCAAGCTGCTTCAACGCCTCATGGGACTGACTAAAGCGCGTCATCAATCCAGCAACTTGCGCGAGCGGCCCCATCGCCCGGCCCGATAAAATCACGCATGCAATCAATCCCCCCATGGACAGCGAACCGGCGGCAATCAAATACACTCCGACAATTACAATCACCGCGCTTACAGCCTGTTGAACAAACATCGCCCAGTTCTGCGCGAACGCCGCAATCTGCCGCGATTTAACAGACGTCCGCGATGCCTTATCGGTAAGCTCTTCCCAGCTACGCTGCGTATGGCCTTCTGCGGCCTGCACTTTGATCGTTTCCAGCCCGATAATCGTTTCGAACAGCAAAGCGTTTTTCAACGCACTTTCCTGCAAAGACGCTTTTATCACCTTCTGCAAAGGCTTTTGCAGGAAAAAACCCATCCCGACAATCAGCGGAATGGCTGCGAGCGGTACAAACGCAATCGGCCCGCCTAAAACAGCGATAATCGCGATAAACAGCAATACAAAAGGCAGATCAATCAGCGCTACCATCGTCGCGCTGGTAAAGAAATCGCGCAGCGTTTCAAACTCTTTCATATTGGCAGCCAGTACGCCCGCACTGGCCGGGCGCGCTTCCATACTCATCCCCATCATCTGTTCAAACAGTGCTGAAGAAATCACCACATCGGCTTTGCGCCCCGCATAATCAAGAAAATGCGCCCGCAAATTGCGCAGCATAAAATCAAAGAAATAAACGATCAAAATCCCGGCGGCCAAAACCCATAGCGTTTCAAACGCATTATTCGGCACCACCCGGTCATACACATTCATGATAAAGAGTGATCCGGCAATCCCGAACATATTGATCATAATCGCCGCCACCGCGACTTCTTTATACAGCGTTTTGTTCTTCCAAAATGCCGACCAGAACCAGTCCCGGCCCGTATCAATTTCCGCCGGCCCGGCCCGGTCATCCACCCGCGCCACCGGACGAATAAAAAACGCATAGCCGCTGTAAAGATTTTTAAGCTGCTCTAATGTGAGTTTTTGGCGCTCATCGGGAGTCTCGGGAAACTGGACAATAAACGCTGTTTCGGGATGAATAACAACATTCTGATTATCCCGTTTTTTCGGCGTATGTTTTTCAGGATACTTAATGTCCCATAAAATGCATGCCTGGCCTTCTTCCAATGCCAGAATGCATGGCAGGTTCGGCGCAATGGCCAAAGAATCCAGCGAACGATCCGCAAGATGCGCCTGCATCCCCGCGCGCTCAGCGGCGCGGATAAACAGCGATGGCGTAATGCCTTTATTGGGAATGGGCAAGCCTGCCACCAAAGCGTCATTGCTGGTGCGGCGCCCATAATGCCCGGCCATTATACGCAGACAATCGACCAGCGGCATCCGGATCGCCATCCGGTCGGCCTGCAACGGCCATGGATCGCCTTCTTTATCAACGATGTTTACAGCAACGCCGTTATCAGGTGCGTCTTGTGGTTCCTGCACGTCCTTCGATTCCTTCGAACTCTTATCATTCACCATTAAAAAAGGCCTCTTCGCTTAGGGAAAAGAGGCCTTGTTTGAAACATACCGGCATACAGAGCCGCCGTGCCTATCTGGCCTCCATCTTCTTGGATGTGCTCCAGCTATCATCAGCAGCCACAACACTTTCTCTAGGATACTCGACACCAAGGGTCGGGAGCAAGCTGCCTTTTAACGCCATCAAGCGATAAACGGCAAACATTTCCAGAAATTCAGCATTAATCGTGTTGGAACGCGAAACAAACAGCTCATTTTGTGCATCCAAAACATCCAAAAGCGTCCGGCGGTCCAAATTAAACTGATCTTTATACGCTTTTACAACCTCAACATTGGCATCAGCCTGCGCTGCAAACTCGCGCGCGCGTTCACCCGCTGATACCATTGCCGCCCACGTCTGACGCACATCATTCTCAACCTGACGAGCTGCTTCCGCGCGGCTTTCTTTAGACTGTTGGTGACGATGCAAAAACTCGCGTGAGCGCGCCATATCCGCGCCGCCGCGATACAAATTCCAGTTCACAACCACCAAAGCAGATGCGCTTGTATCCGTACCCTCAACGCCATTAATATCATGTCCGGTGCGTCCATTGAGTTGAAAATCAACCTGCGGATAGAAGGTCGAGCGTGTTTGATGCGCCTCGGCATAGGCCACTTCAATATCGGATTCGAAAATATCTAAAGTCGGGCTGTATGCCAAAACTTTCTCAACTTCCTGTTCTGCACTTGCGCTCAGAACATCATAAGGAATAACCGGCATAGAGAGTTGCCCTGGCGCATCACCAACATCGGAACGGTACTGGCTTTCCGCATTGCGCAAAGCCTGACGCGTGCTGGATTCTGTCGCTTTCGCCGCCGCAAGGCGAGCTTTGGCCTGCTCCATATCCGCTTGCGTTGAGCGTCCGGCATCAACGCCATCTTGAATTTGATCAAGAATAGAAATGTGATCGGCCACATTCTGACGTGAAATTACCAGCAATTGACGCTGACGCAGCACTTCAAGATAAGACTCAACAATAGAAAGCCCGACCAGTTCAGCCGTTTCGCGAACGCGGTTAGCAGAAGAATTTACCCGCGCTTTTTGGCGCTCAACCTCATACTTCGTATCAAATCCGTCAAACAACATTTGTGTCAGCGTGAGGGAGACTTCTTTACGCAGCAGATTTTCTTCATCATCACTGTCCGTTCCTCCGCGCGTTGCCGGATCATCACTATGCTCAAAACCAGCATCAGCACGCATATCAATAGAAGGGAAATACAGAGCCCGGCCCTGTTTAAGCTCTTCATCCGTTGCCCGGCGGCTCGCCGCAACAACGCCATATTCCGGATTTGTAGATACGCCCGTTGCCACAGCATCCTTCAAAGAAACGCTCAAAGACTGGTGCAAAGCTTCATCCTGAGATAAAGCAGAGCCAGCGCTTAAACCAAGCAAGGCCACACTTGAAACCGTCAGGCACAACATACGAATAGAGTTTTTCTTTAAAATCACGGGACTGTTCCTCTCACTCATAAAAATTCTTAAAAGCTCTTGGGCTGTTAGCATACTTATCCACAGCCTGAATTCTTCACAGTTATGCCTCTTTTCTCTACAAGATGCAAGCGCTTTGCATAATTTTTATCGCCTGAAACCCTGTATGAAGGCTCATTTTTGCAACGCGTGTTTACAAGGATGGTAAAAACCCGACCTTCTATAAAGAAAACCGGGTTTTTTGGAAAGAACCGCAAACCTTAAAAAGTCTGCATTTCTGTTAAGAACCTTTTTATACGGTTGTTTCACCATTATTGGTGGCCAATGTCAGATCCAGACCTGTAACCGCCTCCAAAACAGCAATCTGCGTCGCATTCGCAATATTGCCACTACCATTCGCATCAACATAAATTACTGTATTACCAGCCACTTCGGTAGCGAAAACAAAGTCGTTAATGCTGTCTTGCAAAGCGTCATAACCGTTCAGCAACGCAGAGACATCCAGAACGTCGCCTTCAGCAACATTAAAGTCTTTGATTGTATCTACACCATCAGTGATCGCCTCAAAAATGAAGTCATCCTGGCCCGATCCGCCATACAGCGTATCGCTACCTTCACCGCCGGTAATGCGATCATTGCCTTCCTGACCGAAAATAACATCATCTCCGGCCCCACCGGTAATCGTATCATCGCCGCCCTGACGGCCCTGGCCTTGAGTGTTCACAGACTCAACAGCCAAACTTTCCGCATTGGCACGAATGTAATTGATCGTATCAGCGCGGGTCCAGCCAGTATCACTACCTTCGCCGTTTTCAAGGCGCTCAAAGACCTCAAAACCTGCACCGTCATTCGTGGCAAGGCCTTGTGTATCAGCCAGATCATCCGTATTCAGTGTGTCACCAAAGATTAAATCATACCGGTTGCCACCCTGAATATCGTCGTTGCCAACACTGCCCAGCAAGTTCAATGGATTATTGCCTGCCAGAACAGCCTGCAGATCATTGGCATCATCAATATAAGTCGCGCTTGCGTCTGAATCGATCAGGTTGAGGTTTTGATTGTCAGGCACATCAATACCGACAGCCACAACATCATCACTCAGAGCTTTCAAAGCGCCAACCTCGTTGCTGTCATCCCCAAACGTACCGTCACTTGTTGTTACGGTCGTTCCAGTGATTTCAGCGCGAATAATCGCATCTTCTTCTGCCGCGTTACCCGGAGGATTCAGAACAGTGCCCTGATCGTTCACATAGCGGTTTGGCTCACCATCAGAGATGAAATACGTCGTTGTAATCGCATTTCCGCCCAAAGGTTCAGTACCAGATAACCATGCATTGGCTGCTTGCAAAGGAGATTCGTAGTTTGTCAAGCCAGTGCCGGTTTGTGCATCAAGCCATGCCGTCACATCCGCTAGCGCGGTTGTACTTGCAAAATCAACTGTAAATGTTGATTTTACGTCCGTAGAAAAAGAAACGAGATGAACCTTGATTTGACCGTTCTGATAAGCATCAAACTGAGCCATCTGGTTTTTCACAGCCTCAAGCATAATTTCAACGCGGCTGGTTACACCGTCAGCCGGATTATTTGTGCCCATTGAACCTGACGTATCCAGAATATAAACAAAGTTATAATCCTGCGTCTGGTTTACAACCTGCGAGCCGCCATAATCCCCAACCAGAACGTCCGCACCGGCGCCGCCGATAATGGCTTCACTACCGCTGCCAATAACCCACGGTGTAGTCTGACCGTCAATGTCATCGACATTATTACCGACAATAAACAACTCCGGCACATCCGCAACCGTAATTGTCAAAAGCGCACTATCAGGATCGCCATCATAATCAGCCATCGTGTAACCAAACACATCCTGCACCTGAGTGGTGTTGGTATTATTTGACACATAGCTATATGAACCATCCGCATTAATGCTCAGCGTTCCATACTGGCCGTTAATCACGCTCGGCGTACCAGCAACAACCGGAACATCCGCACCGCCAAAGCTGACACTGATCACGCTCGCCGGAACATCCGCACCGCTATCATCATTAGCCAGAACATTACCATTGATTGTAGTCTGACCCTGATCAACCAGAGCGCCATCATCAACGGCCACAGGCCCGTCATCTTTCACATTCACGGTAATCGTGCCCGTATCGGTATCACCATCGCTATCCTCAGCCGTTACGCCAAAGGTCAGCTTGATCACATCATCCGGATTGGTTTCATCCGCATGATCTAAAGTCCCGATCAATGTAAATGTGTAAGCACCGGTTGTTTCATTCAACACCAGCGTAAAGATCGTATCCGCGCCGGCTTTCCCAACATAGCTGTTGCCAACCACACTCACCGTGACAGGAACGCCGCCAGAAGTGAGCTGATTATTCTCAGCGCCCATAAAGCCGAATGTTCCCGCGCCCGTAACTGTAAATGTTCCCGGACCATCATTGCCGAAGTTACCATCAACAACATTAGAAGCTTCGTCAGTCGGATTAAGATCTGTCTCATCAACGCTGACCTCCGTCGGGCCAACCTCGGGACGTGTATCCACATCATCGATAGAAATCGACAAATTCGCCGTATCGCTATCGCCGTCAAAATCGGTGAGCGTGTAGGTGAAGCTTTCCTGAACCGCGTTTGGATTCGTGCCATTAGACACATATGTATAAGAGCCGTTCGCATTGATCGTGAGCACACCATACTGGCCGTTGACAACTGTAGGAATGCCGTTCACAACCGCATGATCCACGCCGTTAAAACGAACATTTGTGACTGTGGCGACAACATCTTCTCCGCCGTCGTCATTGGCCAGAACATTGCCGTTAACAGTGGTTGTGTTTTGTGCGACCGTGCCTGTATCATCAACAGCCACCGGACCGTCATCATAAACGTTCACCGTGATAAAGCCGGTATCGGTATCGCCGTCCGCATCTTCAGCCGTGACGCCGAAGGTCAGTTTGATCACATCATCCGGATTGGTCTCATCGGCATGATCCAGTGTGCCGATCAGCGTGAACGTGTAGGCTCCCGTTGTTTCATTCAACACCAGCGTAAAGATCGTATCCGCGCCGGCCTTTCCGACATAGCTGTTGCCAACCACGCTGATCGCTACAGGAATGCCGCCGGAGGTTAACTGGTTATTCTCCGCTCCGATAAAACCGAACGTTCCCGCACCGGTCACCACATAAGTTCCTGGGCCGTCACTGCCGAAGTTACCATCAACAACATTCGAAGCCGAATCTGTCGGATTAAGATCTGTCTCATCAACGCTGACCTCCGTCGGGCCAACCTCGGGACGTGTATCCACATCATCGATAGAAATCGACAAATTCGCCGTATCGCTATCGCCGTCAAAATCGGTGAGCGTGTAGGTGAAGCTTTCCTGAACCGCGTTTGGATTCGTGCCATTAGACACATATGTATAAGAGCCGTTCGCATTGATCGTGAGCACACCATACTGGCCGTTGACAACTGTAGGAATGCCGTTCACAACCGCATGATCCACGCCGTTAAAACGAACATTTGTGACTGTGGCGACAACATCTTCTCCGCCGTCGTCATTGGCCAGAACATTGCCGTTAACAGTGGTTGTATTTTGCAAAACCGTATTGCCGTCATTCACAGCCACCGGCCCGTCATCCAGAACATTCACCTGAATAAAGCCACTGTCGGAATCCCCGTCACTGGCATTTGCTGTTACGCCAAAGCTGAGCGTAATTGGATCGTTCGGATTTGTCGCATCTGGATGATCCAAAACACCGATCAGCGTAAAGGTGTAAGCACCGGTCGTTTGGTTGAGAATCAACGTAAAGATGATTTCAGTGCCAACTTTACCGACATAATCATTACCCACAACCGTAACCGTTACAGGCTGGCCTTGTGAAGTCAAAGGCACAGACGAGCTAAATCCACCATCGCTGTCATAATCAACGGTAACGCCAGGCGCAAAATTACCGGTGACAACACCGGAATCCGTGTCCGTCGGATTCAGATCGCTTTCATCAACCAGCAACTCATCCGCATCGATGCTCAACGGCACATTGCCCTTCAGGGTCAATGTCGCTTCACGGCTATCGTCGTCATAGTCTGTTAATGTGTAAACAAACTGTTCAACAATATCGTTCTTCGCACTACCGCTTATCACTGTGTATGTGTATGAACCATCAGCAAAAATTTTCAATGTTCCATGATCACCATCAATTGTTGCACCATTAACAGGATCGACAACAACGACTGTGCCTTTGAACGCAATTTTGGTGACAGTATTTTGAACATCTTCGCTCAAATCATCGGTCGCATTCGGACCGCCGTTTTCGCCGGTAATCACGTTACCGGTTGCGCTGCCTTTCAGAGGGTTCGTGCCCTGCAAAGCTGCATCCAGATCATTCGGGTCCTGAACATCCAGCGCATTGCCATCAGAATCGATGACACCCAGACGCGCCAGTGTTGTGCCACTCACACCAATTCCAACGCCGATTACTTCCTTGCTCAAAGACTGCAAAGTCCCGACTTCGTCACTATTGTCACCAAAGGTGCCGTCACTGGTCGTTACACTCGTCCCGGTGATCTCGGCTTGAAGAATCGCTTGCTCCTCGGCATCTGTCCCCGGCGGATTGACGACATTACCCAAATCATCCAGATAACGATTCGGCGCACCGTCACTCACAAAATACGTATACGTATCCGCGCCAGGAATCGGATCATTGGCGCTTGCACCCTGCAACCAGTCGATCGCTGAAGCCAGCGGCGCTTCATAGTTCGTCAAGCCGTCGGCATTTAGCCCATTCAAATAATTTACGGCTGCGTTAAAGCCCGTATTGGTGCTCACATCAAATGTTTGGCCAGCGCCGGCATCCGTAGAAAACGGCACGATATGAACCTTGATCTCGCCGCCTTTATAATCATTGAAATCGCCGAGCAAATTGGCAACTGCCGCTTTCAAAAGAGTCAGCCTCTCACCAGCCATTGAACCCGAAATATCCAGAACCAGAACAACGTTAAAGTCCTTATTGATCGCCTGCAGGCTAAACTCATTGCAATCGTCATAAGCGATCGGCCCGTCATCTTTCACGTTAATCGTAATCGTGCCCGTATCCGTATCACCGTCGCTATCGCTGGCCGTTACACCAAACACCAGTTGAATCGCATCATCTGGATTCGTGGCATCCGGATGATCCAAAACGCCCAGCAGATTAAACGTATAAGATCCATCCGGCTGGATGGTCAGCGTAAACACGTCGCCTGCTGCCGTCGAACCGACATAACCGGTGGTCGTTTGTGTAATTGTCACCGGCTGACCGTGTGAGGTCAAAGGCACGGAAGAATTCGTTGAACCATTCGGAGCCAGAACGCCCGGAGCATCCGTCCCGAAATCAATATCCAGCTTGCCGCTCACTGAAACGCCCGGCAGATTGGTTTCATCAACCGTCTCGATACCTTTGCCAACTTCCGGCTTGTCATTGATATCCGGCACACTGTCTGTAATGTGAATTGTAATTGTTGTGTCCAGCGCATCACCGTCATAATCAACAACATTGACGCCAAAATTCAGATCAATATTCGTGCCTGCCGCCGAATGATCCAACGGCGCAAACTGTGTAAATTCATATGTGCCCGTGGTCGCATTGGTAATCACCAATTTAAACACCGTTGTTGCGCCGCCATTAATTGTTCCAACATAACCGTTTGCCGTTGGTGTAATCGTAATTGCCTGCCCGCCGGAACTTAGAACCCCGCCCAACAAAGCACCCGTAGCGGAAGATGTGCCGTTTTGCACCATTTCACCCGGCGTATCATTGCCGTAATCGATATTCAGCGTATCGCCCACGGTAACAGGCCCGCCGGACAGCGCATTTTCGTTAATGCTCTCATCATCCGGATCCGCCATAACCGGCGCATCATCCAACACGGTAATAATAATTTTTGTTGTGGCCGTATCACCGTCGCTATCCTTCGCAATAACGCCGAAATCAAGCGTTACGGCATCATTCGGATTCGTCGCATCGGCATGGTCAAACGGCAGAAGCTGATTATAAATATATTCACCCGTTGCCGGATTAATCACCAATTCAAACACCGTTGTTGCGCCGCCATTAATTGTCCCAACATAACCGTTTGCCGTTGGTGTAATCGTAATTGCCTGCCCGCCGGAACTTAGAACCCCGCCCAACAAAGAACCGGAAACGGCAAAAGCACCGTTAGGAATAATTACGCCCGGACCATCATTGCCAAATTCAGCATCAATTTTACCGCTTTGGGAAAGATTTAAGTTTGTTTCATCCAAAATATGTTTCTGAGGACCAGCCACTTCCGGTTGATCGTCAGGTTCTTCCTCAAGAAACAGCGTATCATTCTGAAACTCGATGCCGTACTGAAGTGCCGTCGGGTCGATTGGCCCCACCGCCGCCAACGGCCCAACCGGGGTAATTTCAGGAGAACTGTTAAAACCATAACCGGTATTTTGTATGCCACCACCCGGCTGTTCGCCGGCTGCCGGTTCAATTTGCGCAAGCTGCTGCGCACTCTGCTCGCCAGACGCAGGCTCAACACTGGCTACTTGCGTATCTTTGCCTTCGCCCTCAGTAGTCTTTTCAGTGGAGGAAGCCTCTTTAGCAACTTCGCGTATTTCAGCCTGAGGCTCTTGCAATTCTTCTTCACCGGGCGTTGTATCAACCACCTTGATCAATCTTTTAAGCTCATCAGCGCTAAGCGTATTACCAAAAGTCAAAGTTGCGGGCAAAACGCTTGAAGCTGCTACGCCAAATCCGTTAAGAATAACCGCGCTGCCATCAGCAAAACGCAGCGTCAAATTATCGCCGTCCTGCTCAAAGGACTGCACATTATTTTTATCAAAATCGAAAAAATATTTCTGTCCTGCAGCCACATCAATCTGAGTCGTTTTACCAGCAGCGGGCTTTTCAATAATGATTGGGGCTGTGAGCGTTTCCGTCGCATCTTCTGTGGTTACAACGCACACACCGTCAACCAATGTGACATTAACCTGATTTTCTTCAGTATTTGTAACTGTTTCAGACGGTTGGCTGGCATCGGCATTCTCATTTGCCATGGTTCTCTCCTTAAATATACGTAAACCAAAATCAGGCTTAACGCCCTCTCCTCAATTGGCCGCTCATAAACATGTACGAGCTACTTTTAACAGGTTCTTAACAGAATGAAATAATTTTTAACCTATCGTTAAGCCTGCTGTCAACAATTATGTTAAAAACAAGCCGTGTCTTGAATAAATCTTCAACTGCCCAAAAAATAAATTTTAAGCTTAAAATACCATATAGCATTCCTACCAAATATACGTTCCCCGCGATCTACGCCCTCAGCTCGTACGAATCGCTCGCACGAATCACTCGTGCGAATCGCTCGTGCGAATCGCTCGTGCGAATCAGGGTTTTCAAACAAAAAGCCTTATAAAGTTTTACCCGTGATTCGTTAAAATTGGATGAAATCCACCATGATTTTCGCTTCAAAAAGCGCTTTATTAATTCCGACATCAAATTTTATAAATCTTTGGACAAGCTGTGGATAATTTTGTGGATTTTCTAGATTCTTTGATAAAAACAAAACGGTTAATAAACGTAATAATATTACCATTAATTCTGCTCTGGAGAAAATAAATTACAAAAATTGACAAAAAAGACTCGACATCAATCAAAATAGCGTTAAATTGAAAATCAAGTTCAGACACTGGTCGAAAGACAAATGACTGATACGAGAGCCGTCTAGTCATCGGTTCGGGTCTTCGGAAACCCGCACTTTTGAGAATCTTCGGATTTGCAAGAGGAGCGCCGGAGGCTTAAGGAGCAAAAAAGCAAAAGACACTCTTTGACAACCGGACTTGTGGTCGCGCACATGAAAACGTGAGCAGGTTACCTAAGAGATTAAAAGTCCAAGCGTTTGTATTTTGCTCTGAAATGTCAGCACACTCGCGAGATGTGCTGATGAGTGGTTGATTGCCACGATAAATAAAGTGGATGGGGGTTCATCCACGGATGCGCAGAAAAAATGTAAGTCGCTCTTACAAACTCTGCAAAATCTAATCTGGGCGACACCTGTGGTTATTACAACCGTACTTCGTACCTGTAATAATGCTTCAGGATCATGCTTCCCATCAGGCCCCGGTATTCGGTCTTTCATTATGACTTCGGTCAAATGGGATTTGGATGCCGGGGTTCTTTGTTATCTCAACTCTTGTTACAATTCTAAAATTCACGTAGAACTATTTTTGGAATTAAAACGCAATTCAACACCATTGATATAAGCAATAAACGAATATTAACGGGTTTCGGATAATTTATATATATGGCTTTCCAATTTGAAAAACTCAGTGTCCTGATCGTAGAAGACACTATCCCCATGCTCAAACTTGTTTCCTCTGTACTCGACACACTTGGCGTCGGCAAAATATATACGGCTTCAAATGGTGATGAAGGCTATAAAATATATTGCGAACACAATCCTGATATTGTTGTCACAGATTGGCACATGAGTCCCATTTCAGGTATCGAGCTTGTTGATAAAATGCGCAACAATAGCTCCTCTCCAAACCGTATGATTCCGATTGTCATGATGACAGGATTTAGCGCAATGCCGCGAGTCGCTCAAGCGCGCGATACCGGCGTAACCGAATTTTTGGTCAAGCCGTTCTCGGCCAATGACCTGGCCCGGCGCATTGCCTACGTCATCAACCGCCCTCGCGATTTTATTGAAACCCCGGACTATTTCGGGCCTGATCGTCGCCGCCGTAAAGGAGAAAATTATAAGGGTCCTTATCGCCGTGCCAGTGACCTGTTAGTACCCTAATTTGTTTTCCCGGAAAAATTAAACCTCTGGATTATTAAAGGGTTTTCACTTAACTTGCAGATATATGAACAAAAATAAATACGAAGACAGTTACCAGGAACTAAGTTTACCAGCAAATGTCCAAGACAAATAATTCTGAAAATAAACCCCGCATCTATAAGGCAGATACACACCTTCAGAATAAAGTTGGCACAGGCCCGCTTGATGAAAAGGCAATTGAACGTTGCCAAAACGTCATGAATAACAACGACGTTGATTTTGCCCCTTTAGCTATGGAATTCCTTGAAAAGCTTGAAAATGCGATAAAAAGTGCCATTGCCAGAAAGAAATCGAAAGAAGAATCCATACAAGAAATGACAAACGCTGTCATGCAGCTCAAAGCCAACGCTTCAACCTTCCATTATACCCTGATCGGCAATATGGCTAACATTATGCTGAGCTTTCTCGAAGGTATCCAGGAAATAGACAATGACGCTATTGCAATTGTCAATGCGCACCACCAAACGCTCAAAGCTATTGTTTTGAAAAAAATGAGTGGTGATGGTGGCGCCATTGGCAAGCAAATGGAAGACGAGCTCAAAGCCGCCTGCAAACGATATTTCGCTAAACGCATGCGATAGAAAAGCCGCTTACAAGGAAACGGCTCTTCACGAAGATAAATGCTTATGGTTCTCAGATCCTATGGTATCCGAAGGAACGGTCCGCCGTTCGACAGGCGAACGATTTCACCAAGACGATCGAGAGTGCACCGTGGTTTTGGAAAACACGCTCCTGGGTAAGGAGCAGAATTGGTAAAGTCTTCCGAAACCTCCGTGCGGCATGAACGGCCGCCGGAACCTTCTCTAAGAGCCGCAATATGTTGCTCTGTACGATCAAGGATTCTATTCATTCCACCAAGTTGCTCTTTGATTTCTTCAAAGGCGGTATCTTGTCTGGCAAGCATCTCGTCCATTCTGACGCAAAGATCCTGCAAGAGCCGCTCAACAACCGCCGCCGCTCCTGAAAATTCTTCCTGAAGCGGTTTGGCATCGCTCTTTGCACCAGTTTCGCTTTTGGACATCTCTTTACCCCTTGTCATCAAACACCAACGGGCCGTGTAAGAAGAAATTATTTTTATGTCAACGAAATATCCGGTCTAAAACGACAGCCGCTTGGCGCTGGTAATTTGCTTTTGCGCCTTGATCTTCGCAAACACCTCGTCATTGACCGGGCCGTCCAGCGCCACCAGACAAATTGCGCCCGAAGCATCCTCCTTGCGTCCCAAGCGGAAATCGGCAATGTTCAGGCCCTCTTGCCCCAGCAGCGTACCCAGCTCACCGATCATGCCCGGCTGGTCATCGTTGCGGATGAAGATCATGTGCGGTTTGAGCGCCACCTCGATCGGCACGCCTTCGATATTGACGATGCGCGGCTCCTTGCCGGTAAAGAGCGTGCCCGTCACATTGCGCGTGCGTTCCTCGGATGTCACAATCACGTTAATCATGCTGCGCCAGTTTTTCGACTCGTCGTTATAGCTTTGCTTGAGCTCAATCCCGCGGGCGTGCGCCACCTGCATCGCATTGACCATATTCACGCTCTCGGTTTGCTGCCCCAGCAGGCTCGCCAGTAAGGTTGAGGTAATCGGGTCGGTATTGACCTGCGTAATCGTGCCTTCATACTCAATCTCGATTTTCTTGATCGCCGTATTGCTGATCTGCCCGGCAAAACTGCCAAGCTGTTCGGCCAATTTCAGATAGGGTTTCAGCTTCGGCGCATCTTCAGCAGAAATCGAGGCCATATTGATCGCATTCATTACCGCGCCGGTATTGAGATAATCGCTCATCTGCTCGGCCACTTGCAGCGCGACATTGACCTGCGCTTCGGTCGTCGCCGCGCCCAGATGCGGCGTACACACCACATTATCCATGCCAAACAGCGGATTGTTCGTCGCCGGTTCTTTTTCAAACACGTCCAGCGCCGCGCCGGCCACTTTCCCGGATTCCAGCGCTACTTTCAGATCGGCTTCATTGACGATCCCGCCGCGCGCGCAGTTGATAATCCGCACGCCGTCTTTCATTTTCGCGATTGAATCTTTGTTGATCAGATTCGCCGTCTTGTCGTTTTTCGGCACATGAATGGTGATAAAATCGGCATTTTCCAACAATTCATCCAACTCGACCTTCGTAACGCCCAGATCCGCCGCACGCTCTTCCGTAAGATACGGATCAAACGCAATCACATGCATTTTAAGGCCAACGCCGCGGGTGGCCGCGATGCCGCCAATATTTCCGCAGCCGATTACGCCCAGAGTTTTGTTATACAGCTCTGTGCCCATGAATTTTTTCTTTTCCCACTTTCCGGCATGCGTCGATTCATTGGCCTGCGGGATCTGCCGCGCCAGCGCAAACATCATCGCAATCGCGTGTTCAGCCGTGGTTATAGAGTTTCCAAACGGCGTGTTCATCACCACGACGCCGTTTTCTGTGGCGGTAGGAATATCGATATTGTCCACGCCAATACCCGCCCGGCCGATCACTTTCAGTTTCTTGCCAGCCCTGATCAATTCGGGCGTCGCCGTTGTCGCGCTGCGCACCGCCAGCCCGTCATATTGATCGATAATCGCCAGCTGTTCCTCGGGGGAAAGGCCGGGTTTAAAATCGACTTCAATACCGTTTTTTTCGAAGATTTCGACAGCCAGAGGGTCCAGCTTGTCGCTGATAAGAACTTTCGCCATAATTTTAACTCCTAATTTTGTCTTGTTTAGGCAAACAGGCGTTCAGGAGTATCACGTTTGGATGGGAAGTAAAGAGGGATTTTACAAAAATCGTAAACCACAAAACCGGTTTTATATTTTCATAATTTCATTGACACGGCAGAGCCCCGCCCTCATAATCCCGCCATGCTTAAAGGCACAGACATCAAAAAAGGGTTTTTAAGAGCACGCTATAAGGTGGCAACATCTTTGTTAAACATCAACGAGCAGCATGTCGTTCGGCTCGCAAGTGCCATGGCGCCTCCAACGGAAGATATTGGCAGATGGGAAGAAACTGTGGCCATACATGAAGCCGGGCATGCTGTTACTGCTATGGCGCTACCACATATAAGCGTTTCCTATATCAATATTTTGAGAGAAACAACGGCTGTAAACTACGGAAACAGTAAACAAGAATTAGGCGATGCAATAATCAGTCTTTTAGCAGGTGGTGAGGCGGTGAAAATGTCAAAACGTACGCGGCACATGACGACGGGCGACGGTCAAGACCTTCACCTCGCTGAAATATACGCGCGCACCCTTCTCATTGTTGAAGGGCACAACCAATCAGCCCCTGATTTTGAGAGATCTGTAAGACGGATGCTTGCCACAGCAAAAATGAAGGCATGGGAAATTTTAATGCAACACTGGCCCGCAGTAGAAGCCATCGCTGAAGTTACGCGCATACTCCCTATTCTAGATCAACGCAAATTGCACCATCTTTTCGAGGAACACCGACAACAAAAACTTGAGGGTATCTCAGCAGATTGCTCAGTCTAAAATACTATTCTAAGCAGCCTCACTCTGGCGTTGCTTTTCCATCTTGGCTGCTGCAAACGCCCAACCGATCCAAGGCATCAGAGCTTCGACATCATCGCCTGAGACCGTTGCTCCGCACCAGATGCGCAGGCCTGCAGGCGCGTCGCGATATCCGGCAATATCATAGGCAACATGTTCTTCCTCAAGCAATTTGCACATCGCCTTGATAAACGGCGTTTTCTCATCCTCGGGCAAGCCTTGAAACCATGCATCGGTGATTTTCAAACATACCGACGTCGCCGAACGGCTGGCCGGATCTTCGGCCAGAAATTCAAATCCGTCGGTTTTAGCCACCCAGTTTTCAATCGCCTTGAGGTTTTCTTGCGCCCGCGCGATTGTCGTGCGAAGCCCGCCGATATTTTCCACCCAACGCAGTGCATCCAAAGCATCGGCCACTGCCAGCATGGACGGCGTGTTGATCGTTTCGCCCTGAAAAATCCCGCCGATCAGTGCGCCTTTTTTGGTCAGGCGAAAGACTTTCGGCAACGGCCAGGCTGGCGTATAGCTCTCCAGCCGCTCCACCGCGCGCGGGGACAGCACCAGCATCCCGTGCGCCGCTTCCCCGCCGAGCACTTTCTGCCAGCTCCATGTTGTCACATCCAGCTTGTCCCATGGCAGATCATAGGCAAACACCGCCGAAGTTGCATCGCAGAAGGTCAGCCCTTCGCGGCTTGCGGAAATCCAGTCTCCATTCGGCACCCGTACACCCGAAGTCGTCCCGTTCCACACAAACACGCAATCATTGGCCGGATCGGTCTGCGATAAATCCGGTAGTTGCCCGTATTCCGCTTCGTAGGCGTTTACATTTTCAAGTTTCAATTGCTTGGTAATATCGCTCAGCCACCCGGATGAAAAACTCTCCCACGCAAACACATCAATCCCGCGCGGCCCCAGCAAAGACCACAGCGCCATTTCGAACGCGCCGGTATCCGAACCCGGTACAATCCCCACCACATAATCTTGCGGAATGCCCAGCAATTCCTTTTGCTTTTCGATCACATCCTTGAGCTGCTTTTTAAGCGGTCCCGCACGATGCGAACGTCCTAGGAGCGCATGACTAAGATTGTCAAAGCTCCATCCCGGCCGCTTGGCGCACGGGCCGGAAGAAAAACAGGGATTTTTAGGTTTGAGGGCTGGCTTTTCCATTATGTCTCTCATTTTTAACTTGTCATTCTAAGCGAAGTCGAGGAATCTTAGCCTTGGAATAACGAACAAAGATCCTTCGACTTCGTGCTAACGCACTTCGCTCAGGATGACAAGCAGGAAATAACGCATGAGTACAGTTTTAACCCTTGTCGCCTCTGACCCCAGGCGCCCCTTGTGTGACGGACATACGCGCGAAGTAATCAAAATCTTAGGCGCTTATAACGTCCAGCCCACCTGCCAGCCCATCTGGATCAAACCGAAAAAGGTTGCTGAAATCGGCGTGAGCGACAACACATCCAGCGCGCTGTTCATGCATTTGCGCGATTTTTTAGAAAAAGACGCCATCGATGTTTTCATCACTCCCATCGAAAACCGCCGCAAAAAGCTGGTCCTGGCCGATATGGATTCCACCATTGTCCGCGGTGAAACACTTGATGATCTGGCCGAACATGCTGGCATTAAAGACCAGATTGCCGAAATTACTGCCCGCGCCATGAACGGTGAGCTGGACTTCCACGCGGCACTCAATGAACGCGTTGGCTTGCTTAAGGGGCTGGGAATCGAAGCTCTGGACAAAACCTTAAGCACCATGATCATCAATCCCGGTGCGGAAAACTTTATTCGGACGATGCATAAGCACGGCGCTCATTGCGTACTGGTTTCTGGCGGTTTCACTTTTTTCACCAGCGCCGTCGCAAAGCAGGTCGGCTTTCAGGCTCATCACGGCAACGTATTGGAAATCGAAGACGGCGCACTTACCGGCAAGGTCAAACCGCCGATTTTAGACAAACACGCCAAAGTCGAATGCTTGCGTACCTATATGGATCGTTTCAACCTCAAACCTAAAGATTGCCTCACCATTGGCGATGGCGCCAACGACATCCCCATGTTAAAAACGGCAGGCCTTGGCATCGGTTATAAGCCAAAACCCGCCGTAGCAAACCAAATTGACAATCTCATCATACATGGTGATCTCAGCGCTGCACTCTATGCGCAAGGCTTCACTGACAGCGATTTTTATTTAACATAAACAACAAACCAAGTCTTAACCCTCTACCGTTATTATAGGGTTTGCGCTATAATGGCGTTGTGCGTGCTTGCCGTGCGTACATTTTTTGAGTTTCTCTTGTAACTTCAACAAACACCCAGAGCAAATATCATGTCTGAGCAATGGTCATATAGCGTTACAAACAACGAACTGGAAGAGTTGTTCCGGCTGTATTGTACCGACTTCACAACCCTGGCAAAACAAGGACGTTACGGGCCGATTACCGGACGGGACAAGGAAGTGGATGAAACCATCCTTATCCTGATGCAAAAAGGTCGTAAAAACGCTGTCTTGCTCGCCCCGGCCGGGGTCGGTAAAACCGCAATGGTTGTCGCTCTGGCTCAAAAAATTGCTGCTGATGACGTTCCGGATTATCTGCTGGACGCGCGCGTCATAGAAATCGACATGGCTCGTATGGCCGCCGGAACCAACAGCCCGGCAGAATTTCAGGAACGTTTTATCCCGATTTGTAAAGGCGTCGCGGAGCGTTATCATAACCCAGAAAATCCGCGTATCATTCTATTTATGGATGAAATTCACCAGATTATGCCTGGTTGTGTCGGCTCGTCCTATGCGGGCTTGTCAGATGTCATGAAACCTTACCTAACCGCAGGCGACCTGATGGTCATCGGCGCGACAACGCTTGACGAATTTCGTATGTATATTGCTGAAGACGCCGCACTGGAGAGACGTTTTCAAAAGGTTTTCTTAAGTGTTCCAAACACTGCGGAAACATATGCCATTCTCAAAGCTCTGCGGCCAAGTCATGAGAAACACCACGGCGTTACCATTTCAAACAATAATCTCATGACAATTGTTCAACTGACTGATGAGCATATGCGTAAGCGTAACCAACCGGATAAATCTATTATCACCATGGATTCCGCCATGGCCTATCACGTTAAAACCTATGGCAGAAACAGTGAAGTTACACTCGATTCAATTTATTATATGATTGGCCGTGAAACAGGCCTGAACAAACAAGCGCTGCATGATGAAAAGAAAATCCAGCGTATTATGAAACAGGTTCGCGAAATTGAAGGTGAAGGCTACACTTATTATATTTAATCTCTTTCAGGTTTAATTCCTCGCCGCTTGCGGCGTAATCGTCATCGCGAGCGCAGCGAAGCGATCCAGTGCCACAAGGATAAATTCTGGATTGCTTCACCGCCTTTGGCGGTTCGCAATGACATGATACCTCGCCCCTTGGGGCGGGGTGTTCATTAACCAAGATTTTTGCTGCGTTTCCTGCACTATTTTTGTGCGCAAAAAACCTTAAAACCCTGTGCTTCAAATATCTTTTCAAACGCCTTGAAATGCTGCTTCAAAATAGCTTCATACGGCAAATGCTTGTTCGCCACCATCCATAATGCGCCTCCAGGCTTCAGGCTGTGACACGCATTAACAATAAAATCCTCCCCAATTGTGATGTCGGCAGATTTTCCTTCATGAAACGGCGGATTCATCACAATAAAATCCAAACCCCTTAAACTGTGTTTTGTACAGTCACACCACAAAAATTCCAGCGCTGCTGATATATCCGGCCTCGCAAGATTTTGACGTGCCATCTCCAAAGCCCGCCAATCTGCATCCAGACATGCCAATGATTTTACAGCGCAATGCGCAAGCACACGGCGCGCCAAATATCCGTAACCACATCCAAAATCTGCTCCTTTGCCCTGTAAATCATTTGGCAAATGCTGCGCTAAAAGCGCCGAGCCCTGGTCAACTTTATTCCAGCCGTAAATGCCAGGCCAGGAGCGAAATGTGCCATCAATAACCTCTTTCGGCTGCCCGGCGGCCAATGCCTTTTTACGCGCCGCCTTATCAACATTGTCTTTGTACGCCCACACAACGCGCGCTTTATGACGTGATTCACTGCAAATATCATACAAACCCAAAGTATCCATGTTCTTGGCCAATCGTCCGCCGCCGGCCTTGTTGCCCGCTGCGACAACCAGTAGACCGCCAGACTTAAGAATCTCCAGTGCGTACGCCATCAAATAGAGTGTTTCAATCTGGTTTTTCGGTGCGGCCAATAACGCAACATCATACGATGTCCCCTCGTCAGGAAGACCGGGAAGCGCTGTATAACCTTGCGCCTGTAATGCGCTTTCATACGGCTTAAAATATTGCTGCAAGGTTAAGTCGCACTGATCAAATTGCCGCAGTGCTAACGTGACCTGCGCATTCAAAAAAAGGGTTTTCTGCCCGGCCGATGGCCACGGCAAAGCACCGGACTCAAATGGATAGAAAAGTATTTGCAGCGCTGCGTCATCAAGTAAAGCCATAGGCCCAACCATACGCGCAAGAACAATGAAAAAACAGGAGTTTTTCTAAACTGGAATTGATGTCTCGGCTTCAATGTTACCGTCTGCGATCAAATCCGCCAGCGTTGCATTCAAGCCGCCATCAAAAACGGCAATGGCTTCAAATGTGCCGCCAATATCACCGTCAGCGTTAATATGAAGCTCCGTATCACTGCCATTTTGTACCAATTGTACAAAATCGCTTAAGGCATCATCGACAGTACTGTAACCAACCAGAATATCTGCGATATTCAAAATATCTCCGCCAACGCCAGCTTCAAAATCAAAGATTTTATCGGCCAACGCATCCGGCAATAACATCACAAATGTATCGCTCCCTGTGCCGCCATAAGCCTGATCAAAACCTTCTCCGATAAAGAGGACATCATCGCCACCCTCACCATAAAGGATATCGTTTCCAAGACCGCCAATGAGCGTATCAGAGCCTTGTTCACTGGCATCTACACGAATACGGTCAATATCCAGATCAAACAGCACGTCTTCATAATCCGCATCGCCCAAATTCGGCAGATCTTCAAAACCTATGCGCAGCACATTCTGATTGGCCAGATCCAGCAAACCGGATACTGCGTGTGTATCGCCGTCCCAGTTAATGTCCGGAGAATCTCCGCGCGGCGTTGTGTGATAATGATAACCGTTTAGAACCTGCTCGGTTGTGCCATCATTATAAACAACCGAAACCAGATTCCCGTCATCATTAATTGTCGCAGCGCGTTCATTCACGCCACCGTAATCATAGACAAAGCTTATGACATTATCACCGGTAATATCCAGGCCAAGATACTCACTATTAACCCGATCACCGTCGGCAATAATAAAGAATCCAAACTGACCACCAGCTTCGCCAACTGGTAATTCAATCTGGTGATCTATGTTGATTCCCGCGTCCTTCACATTCGCCCACAGCACAGATGCCATTTCGATCGTGCCGTCTGCCGTAATGCTATATATACCCAGCGTATTATTATATCCGGCAAAACCATCACGGAATGTCAATGTTGCCGAAGCATCATAACTGACCGTCAGGTTATCGCTGTTAATCCCCAACGCCGGGGTACCTGGCGGGATAAGACTTTGAATATTCGTGCCTTCGATCAACTCTGGAAACGTAATATTGTCGATGAAGTCCTTATCCAGATCCATCAACCCCAGATCTGTGCCGCCATAAAGAATGTCGTCTCCGGCGCCACCGTCAAGCCGGTCATCTCCTTGACCGCCAAAAATCTGATCATTATCGTCATTTCCGTTCAAAATGTCATTTCCTGGCCCGCCATCAATAATATCATTTCCATATGATCCAAAAATCTGGTCATTCCCAATATTTGCCCAAAGAATATCGTCTCCGGCGCCACCCAAAATAATTACATCCCCATAGGTGGTATTCGCATCAGCCAGATTGATCACATCCCCGCCGTTACTTGCAAAAAACTGCTCGATATTATGCACAACCTGCATACCAACATTGTCTGTAAGGCTTAAGAAATCACCATCATCGGTCATGAATAAAAAATCTGTACCGCCAAGCCCGTCATACGCGCTCGAATTGACACGAAATTCTTCGTCAACATCATAAGATTTACTACTGTAAGGATTAACAAGTGTCACTGTAATTTGTTGAAGCGTTCCAGTAAAAAAAATTATATCTGTTCCGTCAGTCGCCATATTATATCCC
>ERZ795048.417-NODE-417-length-45386-cov-8.794445_pt1 | contig 45386 bp, 32 predicted proteins | sample MGYA00375132_ERZ795048 | MGnify/ENA primary metagenome ERZ795048 (study PRJEB30177, sample SAMN05720225) | activated sludge metagenome | isolation source: Anaerobic digester | place: Hong Kong | collected 2014-12-17 ...
TCGCGGACCGGAACGACCCGCAGGCCCTTCCCGTGATCAGCATTGACGAGCCGACACTGGCCATGACCTTCCTTCCCAACAACTCGCCCTTTCTGGGTAAAGAGGGCAAATACGTCACCTCGACCGCGCTGTGGGAGAGGCTGCTCAGGGAAAAGCAGAACAACGTGAGCCTGGTCATAGAAAAATCGCCCAACGCCGATTCGTTCATGGTCAAAGGCAGGGGCGAACTGCAGCTTGCCATCCTCATCGAAAACATGCGCCGTGAAGGCTATGAATTCCAGGTATCGAAGCCCGAGGTGATCTACCGCTCGATCGACGGCGAGAAAAACGAGCCGGTGGAGCTCGCCATGATCGATGTCGCCGACGAGTTCGTGGGCGTCGTGATCGAGATGCTCGGAAAACGGAAAGGCGAAATGACCGGCATGACGCAGGGGAATGACGGGTACACGCGCCTTGAATTCACCGTGCCCTCGCGCGGCCTTATCGGGTTCAGAAACGAATTCATGACCGAAACGCGGGGGACCGGCATACTCAACCAGATATTTTACGAATACCAGCCCTACAAGGGAGAGATCCCCGGAAGGAACCGGGGCGCGCTGGTGCAGATGGAGAAAGGGGCCGCGGTCGCGTATGCGCTGGAAAACCTGCAGGAACGCGGCGACCTTTTCATCGGGCCCGGCACTGAAGTCTACACGGGGATGATTATCGGCGCGAACAGCAGGGAAAGCGATATGGACGTGAACGCGTGCAAGACCAAAAAGCTCACCAACATCCGGGCAGCGGGTTCTGACGAAGCGATAAAGCTCATCCCCCCCAGGGAGTTCAGCCTTGAGCAGGCGCTGGAATATATCGCCGACGACGAGCTGCTTGAGATAACGCCGAAAAACATCCGCATGCGCAAGAAGATCCTGGACAAGATCGAGCGAAAGCGTTCAGCAAGGGCGGGATGATTACCGGCTGAGTATCAGCGGTTAATATCCAGGACAATAAGGGTCACGTCGTCCCTGAAGGAATCAGACTGGGCCCAGGACTTGAGTTTTTCAATGACGGAATCCGCGAATTCATCGATCTCCAGGCCCCTGTTGTTTTTGATGTATTCATGGAAGTTTTCGGTCCAGAACATCTCGCCTGAAGTGTTTTTCAGTTCAATGATCCCGTCAGTGTAGAAAACAAGCCTGTCGCCGCTCTTCAGCTCAAGTGATTCGGTCACGTAGTTTGATTCATCGGTCCAGCCGAAGGGTATGCCCTTGCTCAACACAAAGCGGACATCCCCGCCGTCTCTTTGGCTGAACAGAAGAGGCCAGTGGCCGGCGCTTGACTGGTAAACCATTTTTTTCTCAAGATCAATCAGCGCATAGAAAGCGGTCACATACTGGTCTCCGGTGAGGTTTGCCATCGATGAATTGACCCTGGCGAGCAGGAGGCTCGGTTCATGTTCCTGCTCAAGATGAAAGGTATAGGTGACCTTGAGCATGGCGCAGATAAATGCGGCCGGGATGCCGTGGCCCGAAACGTCCGCGATGAGCACAGCCAGAAGATTATCGTCAATCTTGTATATATTGTAAAAATCCCCTCCGAGCTGCTCCATGGGGATATACCTGACCGCAATATCAACGCCGTCGACTTGCGGGTTCTCTTTCAGCATCACGGTCTGCTGTATCTCATGCGCGATCTGCAGGTCGTGCTGGATAAGGCCCAGCTCGGAGGCGAGCCGCGCCGAGTTGCGCAGGGAGATCAGGCTCTGGACCCGGGCGTGAAGCTCCCGCCGCTCCAGCGGCTTGGCGAGGTAATCGTTGGCCCCGGCCTCGAGCCCGGTGACCATATCGCCGGGCTTGCCCTTGGCCGTGAGCATGAGCACCGGAAGCTCATGAGGGGCGTAGATCTCGCGAATGGACCGGCACACTTCATACCCGGACATGCGCGGGAGCATCACGTCAAGGATCACCAGGTCAGGGTACACGCCCTCGCGTAAGAGCACAAGGGCCTCGTCCCCGCGGCCCATGGTTATCACGCCGTATCCCCAGAGCTCGAGGCTGCTCCTGAGGACCTGCTGTATCACCGGCTCGTCATCCACGACCAGAACAAGGCCCGCGCCTTCGCCGGCGGCGGGAAGTTCGCCGGGTCCGGCTCCCGTGGCAACCGCTCCTTCACCTTCAGCTGTTTCAACGAACGCCCCCTCATTCACAGCGGCTTTTACGGGCGCCCGCGATTTTTTCACATCATCCCCGCCCGCGATTTTAAGAGTAAAAACAAAACGCGCGCCCCTTGGCTCATTCGGAACAGCGTGGATGGTGCCCCCGTGAAGCTCAACAAGATGCCTGGTAATGGCAAGGCCAAGGCCTGATCCGGCATAGGAACGCTCCTGCTTCGCATTCGCCTGCACGTAGAGACCGAAGATGTCCTGTTCCCCGCCTTCCGAGAGCCCGATTCCGGTGTCGGCAACGGTAATCTCAAGAAGCCGTTCCTGTTCACGTTCGCTGGCAGCGGCAGTTATGGTGATAACGCCCTCATCGGTGAATTTAACCGCGTTGCCCAGAAGGTTCAGCATGATCTGCTGGATCCTGTCTGTATCACCCTTTGCGTAAATCGTTTCTCCCTGAATCCGGTTCTCAACCCTGATGCCTTTTTTCAGTATCATCGGCCGCATGATCGAGATGACCACTTCAGTAACCGAAAACATGTCAACGATGTCGTCCCTGAGCTCTATGTCGCCATGCCTGAGCCGTGAATAATCAAGAATATTATTGATCAGGTGTGAAAGGCGCCGGGCGCTTACGGTTATCAGGCTCAGGTTCTCCATGGTGCTGTCTTCACTGCCCCTGCCGATTCCCTCGAGAAGGGACTCGGTTATGCCGATTATGCCGTAAAGCGGCGTCCGCAGCTCATGGGAAACCGAAGCGAGAAATTCATCCTTCAATTCATCGAGCCGCAGCAGTTCCCTGTTGGCCCGCTGCAGTTCATGGATCTGGAGCTTGATCACTTTCACGAAATGATTGATGGTATTGGCGAGCATTGAGAATTCGTCCTTTGACGTCAGGGGCAGAACATAATCCATGTCGCCGCCGCCCACGCGCTCCACCCCGTAAATGAGCTGTTCAACGGAACGCGTGAGAAAGCTCCCGAAAAAGAACCCGATACCGCATACTACCAGCAGGGTAAGCCCAATTGCCCAGTAGATGATCGTGCGGACCCTGACCAGGGGCGCGAGCACGCGGTCGCGTGAAAACACCAGCCGGCCCATGCACAGGGGCGGGCGACCCGGGAGTGCGTCAATCGCGCTAAATTCGTAACAGGTCCCTTCTTTCGGATAAAGAATGGTCCTCATGCCCGGCTGCTTCGCCCGGGCATCGACTTCAGCCTGCGGCAGTTTCGCCCGCGCGCCGCTGCCCGGTTTGCCGTCAAGGCTCGCGAGGATAAGCCCGTGGTAATCCGGCCGGGATGAAAGAAGGATGATATCGGCCTGGACCAGCCCGTCCTGTTTCAGCGGTGAGACCATGGTGATCATCTCGGCAAGGTCAAGCCGGGCATTGGCGATATCGCCCCCGTTGATCAGCAGCACATTGAGCGCGGTCCGGACAAACATTCTGCATTCGGTCTCGCTCCTTTTGATCAACGAGGAGATCCTGTCCTGCTCCTGGTGTTTTATTATGAAAATCGAAAGGGGGATGACGGAGATGAGGATGATCACCGTGAAAAGAATGATCTGTTTGAACTTCAGTTTCATGTTTTATTATTTAAGCTTCTGGTATGCTTCATGACGTTTACGCGCCCTGGGCAGATAAAGCCTGGCCTTCGTGTTTTCGGGATCGATGATAAGAATATTCTGAAACGTCTCGACAGCCTCCCTGTAGTTCTTGTTATTATACTGCTCGATCCCCTTTTGTTCAAGAAGTAAAACCTGGCCTGAAAGTTCACCGGCGATCTTCTCCTGTTCAGCACGGGCAGAAGACATGGGCGGCTCTATTTCACGCAGAAGTTTCAATGCCTGCAGCAGGTCGCCGTTCTTTTTGTATTCCATTGCCCGGTCATAGCGGGCCTTTGCCGTTTCGATCGCGGTCACAGAGTCTCCCACGCCCGGATAATCAGGTTCAAGTTCCAGGACCCTGCGGAACAGGGGCAGCGCCCTGTCCAGGTCGCCGGCGTTATAACGGCCCATGGCCTGTTTATACAGCTCAACCGCCGGTGATTCAGATTCCGGCTTCTGCAATTGCCGGGCCCCTGAAGGGCTGAACGCATACGCGGCACCGGCAAAGACATCATGGCTCATGAACAGGTTGCGCGTGAGGTCGTTCTCTGAAAAAACATAGCCAAGGCGCAGCTCTATCCCTTTTGCCACGGAAAACATCAGCCCCGCGCTGAGGGAAAACCCGAACTTCAGGGAAACGTCCTCTTTCCCGGTCTCGGCCGCTTTCACGTGAAAGAGCATGCCTTTGACAAGGGTTCCCAGGTACACGGAAACACGCTCATGCGCCGGGTAATAGAAAAAGGGGCCGACGCCCAGGGAATAGGCCATGAGGGACGACGAGGAGGACCCTTTGAGGGGATAATACGCAAACCCGCTGTCGCATTCGACCATCAGGTATTTCCAGATATAGGGGATGATATACACGCCGGCGGAGGCCCCGCCCCGCAGTTTGTTCTCATAATAGCCGGTGATGTGGGAATAACCGATCCGCGCTCCAAGGCGGGGGTTCCTTTCAGCTGAAAGGCCGGGACGCGGCAAAAAAAATGCGCCGCATAAAACACACAGAAGAAAAACCGTGCCTCTGTAATCGATATATTTCATCCATGAATTCCCTAAGATGCATCCACTTCATGCGCGTGAAAAGAAACCAGGGGGTTGCCGGGTCTCTACAGGTCCAGGGCATGAAAATGATTGAGGGCCTCTCCTTCCGTGCTGAATATTTTTATGAAATCCTGCAGGGAGACCACCTTGAAAATCGCCATTATATTCGAGGACGCGGCGGACATGATAACATCCCCGCCATTTTTTCTCATCATTTTCGCTGCCGAGACAAGGGTCCCTATGCCTGAACTGTCAATGTAATCGAGGTCATGCAGATCAATCATGATCTTGAGGGCCCCTCCTTCGGCAAGTGTTTTAAACAGGATAAAAAACATTCGCGAATTTTCGAGGTCAACCCTGCGGGGGATGTTCACTTTAAAAATAATCCGGTTATAATCAATCTTGTCAGTATTGATCTGGGCAATTTTTATGATTTCAACATTGATATTCATCCAGTCACCCTGCTGCCATAATACTCTTTAAATAAACTTCAAGTGATGCAACGCCTCACTTTCGGTCTCAAAAACCTGGAGCATGCGGGAGAGATTTAACGTATCAAAAATTTTTGAAACCCTTCCCGTCACATTTATTAATACGAGATCACCCTTTGTGGCCCTGAGATGCTTCGCTGAGTTTATAATAATACCTATTCCCCTGCTGTCAATAAATTCAACGTTTTTAAAATCAAGAAGTACTTTAATAGCCCCACCTTTCACCACAGTGACAATAGCGGTAGATAAATCCAGGTTATTGTCACTTTTATCGATTTTGCAGGGACATATCTTAAATATAATGGAATTATAGTTCATTTTTTCACCGGTAAGGGCTGATTTATCGATTATGGTAATTTCCATGAATTGTTATAACTCTGCCGGTTGCAAGCAGAAGCTCCCCTTAATCATACATATTATTATATTTAATACAATTCCCGAAAGAGTAAAGGGTAATAACTGTATAAAATTTCTATTTGTCTATTTTTTTAATCACATGATACTGCAACCGGAAAAAGATTCCTATAAAGAATTTTTTTTCACATCAATCTGCTCAAGAAGAGCCTCAATACGGGAAAAAACAGCTTCCTCACTGTAGCGGGTCACATCAGCATGGTCCACATCGACCATCACCACCGGGACGCCCAGCCGCTCCCTGACCATCCGCGAAAGGTCAAGCTGCATGACCGAATAGACCTTGCAGCTTCTGTTGCTGGCAAAAACAACACCGTCAATGGAATACCGCCGTATCAGCTCTTCCATGACGCGGTAGCGCAGATTCAGGCCATACGGGCACACGGATGAATTCTGAATGCGCGCCAGATAGCGCAGCGGGTCTCCCCCGTCGTATTCGTACAGGTCAACGCCCCCCTCAAGGGTCCCCATGCACGAGGTGTACGTCGCGGCAACGATGTTCGCTTTCAGGCCAGCGAGCCGTGCCGACATTTTTCTCAGCTGGTGCCAGGGGGCGATGTTGTCCCACAGAAGCCGATAGCGCTCTTCCTTAACGGGAAAGGCCCCGCGCGCCACGAGCTCTTCGGTATCGTCAGCAAGAAGGCGGTACTGCTCGACAAGCTCTTCGGTTCCCCTGAGCGTTATGTATGAGGCCATGTGGACAAACGTATCAAACGCGGTTATGCCTGAAGGCACGGAAAGCGCCGCCCTGGCGAACCGCTTCCATTCTTTCAGGGCAATGGCCGTGTTCTGTACCGCCCTGCGTACTTTTTCATAATCACAGGTCTGGCCGGTCATGGTTTCAATAGTTTTGATAAGATCGTGATACTGGTCCACGATGTAGTTCAGGTCAGGCTCCTTCTGGTCTTCATAGCAGAAGGGGACGTCGAGAATAAAATGCGGGGCCCGGTATTCACGGTGATACACGTCGAACCATTTCACCAGGAGTGAACAGTTGTTGGTGTCCGAGATCAGCAGGTCCGGCCTGGGCAGCGGGGCGAAGGGGGCCCCGGGAAGCGGATAAAGGTTATTGCCGAAATCAATCCTGGCGTACGAGCAGAGGTCCCGCGAAAAGCCGAGTTCATGGGCGCGATCGCACCTGCCCGGGCCGGCGCCTTTGGCCGCGGTCATGGCTGAATAGTTTTCCGGAATGGCGACAATCATGTCAAAGCCGCGGAGAAGCTCAACCGGGACAATGATCGCGATCCAGGCGCAGAACTTCCCCGCAGCCGCGTCCCGGAGCTGGCCGAGATAAAACTCCTTCATGATCATCGACAGGTGCTCGCCCGCCCTTGTTTTCTGCGCAGTATTCATTGCCTCGCCCGCGTCCTGTTTGCGTTCATGCCCAGCAGCATTTCACCGAAAGCGGCTATCCTGTTGCGCGCCCCGGCGTCGTCCTTCATGTCCGCGCTCTGTTCAACATCAAGAAACATGATTCCCCACTGATCGAGAAGCGACCTGATATGGGGGATCTCGAAATATTCATATTCACAGAACTTTTCACCGATAAAGATCATCCCCGCCGCCCCGCTTTCATCGAAAAGCCTTTTCAGGGCCGCGACACGCGGACCGGAACTGTGAAGGATCGTGCTGCACGGATAATGGTTCTGATAAAAATCGCAATAGTACTCGCCGGGGTCGGAAGTCGTGTCAGGAGTATGGTTCAGCGTGCGCGTCAGCGGGGCTATATCGTTGCCCGCGACATACATCCCGGAGTCCTCGATCGCATTGATTATTTCAGGGTGCGGAGGCTGGATTCCGCTGAGAACGACCCTGGCCCTGTTTGCAGTGTTAAAATCGACTTCTTTTTTTTCTTTGAGATAATCGATATAGCGCTTCAGAAGGTCGATCTGGTCTTCGACCACCATGTAATTGCCTTTTAAGATTATATCGATGTATTCCCTGAAACTCAATTTGCCCTGGCTCACATACGCAAGCAGCTGACGGGCCAGGCTCCGCATGGCCCGGTAAAGCTCGATACTCTGGACGAAGCGTTTCCCTGAAAAAGAGACATCGTAATGGCGTGAAAGCCGGTCAATCAGCGTGTTTATTGTCTGTTTAAGGTATTCCTTGCTTTTCATGCTCTGCTCAAAAGAAACAGCCGGAATGTGGCTTTTAAACAGCGGCACGGGAATATTCTTTTCCTTAAAAGCGAATTCGATTATTTCAGGAAGATTGCGCAGGGTATCGCAGGCGTTGCTGCTCCACAGCCCGTCAAGGCATTCGCCGTGAGCAAGCAGGAACTGGACGAGGTTCCCGGCAACCGAGCAGGTAAAGGGCTGAAGGCGGGCACGGGCTTCGTCATGGTCCTCAAGAGAATTTCCAAACCCCCAGAGAACAACCGGCGCGAAGCCCATTGAATGAAACAGCTCTAGCGGAGGATAAAGGGGATAACATCCCATGATCTTTTTCCCGGATTTTTTCAACCGCAGGACCGTTCTATAGATGCTCATGAGTTCCCCCGAAACCGGTCATAGAAACAAAAGGCTGCATAAAGTCCACGACATGAGATTAAACATCAGCGGGGCAAGAGCCCTCTCTGCGATAGGGTTGCAAATTATAACAGCCCAGTCAAGAAAATTCTTGAATATAGGCCGATCGGGATTCACGGAGAGAAATCATCCCCTTCCCCGCCGCTTTGCAGGAATTCTTTTCTGAAGCCGGCCAGGGGCAGCATGACAAATGCGGCGATGACACCGAAGAGGAACCCGATGCCATGCGCGAGATAGCTTGTTGAAGGATTATACACGGTGGGCATAAGAACAATCAGTGCAAAACCAGTGGCCCTGATTATTCTTAGCGGAAGGGAACGGTCGTAATCATGCCTGATATAGAAGACCAGCCAGAGTGCGGCCATGGCATAGACCATCCCTGACGCTCCCATGAGCCTGGTCCCCGGTTCATAAAACCACACCGTCGCGGCTGAAGCGCACGCGCCTGATATAAGAGCGGCCAGGGGAAAGAGGAGCGCGCCGAAATAAGCGTTGAGCAGCCAGCCGAAAATAATGAAAAAGAGCGTATTCGAGAGCAGATGTATCGCGTCCGCGTGAACGGCAAGCGAGGTAAAAGCGCGCCAGTACTGGTGATCGTGAAAAAAGGTCTTGCCGCTGATCCACAGGTAATCCCCCCAGGAGCTCTGCCAGTAAAGAAGGCTCGCGCAGATAAAAACTGCATATAAAAGAAGAGCCGGCCGCGCGTGATCCCATGACGGGAGCTTGCTTAACGGGCCGGGGGGACGTTCTTCCTCGTTGCATGGCTCCTGAAAACCGTCTTCGGCGTTAAAATCATCATATTTCACGAATTCCCTCTCGCACCCGCCCGGTTTGTTTCCGGGCCATAATCTCCCACTTACTGATGAATCAGGAAATGATTAGCTCCGGTCCGCAGGGTCGGATATACTCCGCACCATCAATTAACTAACTAGTGTAAAGGTCTCGAAAAAAAGTTGCCCGAATGTATATTTAATGTACAATCAAAATGAATAATCAATTCAGGGAAGAATCATAGCTATAATACATATCACGGTCAAGTTTTTTCCGGATTCCATTTACCGTATAGTTTTAGTATAAAACCCCTGGAGGTAATTTATGAAACGCCTGTATTTTTTAGCCGTAGCGCTTCTTCTCGTCAGCACCGCTGCAGTGCACGTTTTTGCCGGTGGTGTTGAAGAAAACACCAACCAGAGCGCTGAATGGGTGAAATCCCTGAACCGGAACGCTTCACTGGATGCTGACGCTGCCTATTTCAACCCCGCCGGTACCGCGATGATGGAAAAGGGCCTGTACCTGTATGTCAGTTACCAGTGCATTCTGCAGCCCATAACACTGGAGACTCAAAGCCTTGAACGGACAGCCCCGTCAACGGCGACAATTGATCCTAACAACAAATCTTATGATGTATCTCAGGACGCTTATTATTTCCCCAATCTCTACCTGGTTTACAATAACTGGAACATGGCCTTTTCCCTGGGCCTGATGGCGATCGGCGGCGGCGGTGGCGGTTATTATAATGACGGTTTTCCCATGGTTGAAAATACCGCAGCATTCATGGCAAGCAGCGGGACCGGGATCGGAATTGGCACCCTTTTAGACTTCGCCAACCTGCTTAAGCCAGGAGAAGACGCGGCGACCGTAGATACTAACTATGGAAACCTTACCGGAGATTATGCCGTTGACGGGAACCTTGAGGCAAGCGAAGCATTTTATTCGTTCCAGGTTAATTATGCGTATATGCCTATCAAACAGATAGCCTTTTCAGCAGGCTACCGCTTTGCATACGGCTATAACACCTATAAAGGTAAATTTAAAATAGACCTTGAAGGAACCAACGATACCTACCGTCTCACTGAAGAAATAGATGCGGTACAGCAGGGCATGTGCCACGCGGTTATCGGAGGCGTCAGCGTTGCCCCGCTTGCCGGAATAAATGATGCCGGCTCCCTGATCGTCGCGGGCCGGTTTGAATGGAACTCGGAATTCATCCTTAAAACCAAGGCTGATAAAGAAACCATTCTCGCCCCGGAATTTTCAGACGGGGCCAGATCCTATCGCACCCTTCCCATGGTCATGGCTATCGGCGTATCCTATTCGATCATCGGTATCCACCTCGATGCGGGCCTGACTTATTACTTTAACAAAAACGCGTACTGGAACGGCAATGAAGACGATTACGAAAACGGTTTCGAGACCGGCCTGGGCATTTCTTATGACGTGCTCTCGAAGAAAAACTATTGCGAAAATCTCAACATCGGTGTAGGCTATAATTACGGCACCGATGGCGAAAACGACGACACCCGCTCTGACACGCATATCGGCCTGACCTGGCACGCTGTCGGCGCCGGGGCCACCTGGGAAATAATAAAGGACCTGAAACTGACGGTCGCTTACTGTTTTTCCTATTTTGTGCCGGATACGTATAATGAAACACTCGATTTCGACCCGTTTATCGGAACATACGAATCAGAGGCGACAAAGTATATTCATGACATTGCAATCGGGCTTCAGTACAAGATACTATAATCCTCCACCTGCGGGGCCCTGCCCCGCAGGTTAAATAATCAGGAGGTCCTGTTACCATAATGTTGAAATCAATCACGACATTTTTTCTGGCCCGGTATGAAACAACCAACTACCTGATACTGCAGAAGGCGAAAATACTCCTTTCAATATCCTTTATCAGCGTCCTGCTTATCACGGTCATGATTATTGCCGGGATCGCGCAGAACAACGCGGCACCGGAAATCATGATGCCCCTCTTTATCGGGTGCGTGGTTATCATTGCCGCGCTGCTGTTGCTGAGGAGGGGCCGCTTTTCACTGGCGGCCCATGCCATATTCAACGTGCTCCTGCTTACGGTCTGGCTCACCCTGTTCCTTGAACGGAGCACGAGCGCGGTGGAAATCCTGGACTCGGTGGTTTTCATCCCCGCGATCCTGTCCATGGTCCCGCTTATCATCGTCACCCATAAACTCACGACTCTGTTCTACTATGCTATGAACGCCGGGATCCTGGTCTTTTACAGCTTTTACATCGAGTCATACCTCAACTTCCCGGGTTTTGACAAGGCTGAATACATCGTGGACAACCTCGTAGCCTTCACGGTTGTCGCGGTGATGTCCTACCTGATTTTCAGCATAAACCAGAAAGCCAACCGGAAAAATGTTGACCTGATCGCAGTTCAGCAGGAGCAGAACCGGCGCATGGCGGACATCCTGGCCACGGTCGAGAAAGGGGCTCAGAAACTCACGTCATCCGCGTATGACATGTCACTGAGCGTGACGATCTTTTCAGACAGCACGCAGACGCAGGCGTCGTCAATCGAAGAGATCACCGCGACCATGGAGGAGATAACATCCAACAGCGACAACATCTTCAGCCTTACCATGACACAGAACAGCGCGCTCAATGAAGCGATCGGAAAGCTTCAGGAACTCTACGACATCGTCGCTGAAAGCGAAAACGAGACCCGGAAAATTACCGGGATACGGGACAGGCTCAACAGCGAAGCGGAAGCGACCAAGTCGGACATAAACGTGATCGTGAACGATGTGGAAGGGATGACTGCCGAGTTCAAGGGCATTGAGGACATTGTCAGCATGATCGACGATATTTCGGAAAAAATCAACCTCCTGTCGCTGAACGCGGCCATTGAAGCGGCACGGGCCGGGGACGCGGGAAGGGGTTTTGCCGTTGTCGCTGATGAAATATCAAAGCTCGCGGACCAGACCGCTGAAAACGTGAAAACCATCACGTCATCCATTAAAAGAAACATAAGCGGACTGAACAGTTTCTACACTGCGCTGAAATCATTTGTCGAGGTTCTCGACACCATGATCGCGTACATCATGCAGATGAGCGGGTCAATCGACCGCATAAGCTCGCTTTCGAGGGAAGACCTTGAACTGAACATGGTGATAAAAAACAACGCGGGCATGGTGCTTGACATGGCGGAAAACATAAAAACAGCCATGCTTGAACAGAAAACCGCTACCGATGAAATTCTCAAATCAATGACCAGCATCAACAACTCGACCCAGGAGGTGGCCGGCCGCACCGGTGAGCTTAAACTCACGTCACAGGAGGTGAGTCATATCTCCGACGAGCTGGAAAACATCCTTAAAAAAAGCTCAGAAGGGGACAAGACAGGCACTGTAGAATAATTTTTCTGGAATATCAATCCCCCTCCCGTCCTCTCCCTGAATAAGGGGGAGCTGGTTGAACCTCAGTGAAACCACAGGGGGTTTATCACCATAAAATATAGACCTGTAAAAATTCGTTTCAAGGAGAAACCCTATGTTAAAACAGATCGCGTCAGTTGTATCAATAGTGGTTGTTGCGGGCTTCATGTCGTCAGCAATTATGGCCGGCGACGAGAACAAGGCAAAACCCGCCCCGGACGGGGTGATCGGGACCTGGATGGTTCCCGCGGGAGACGCCACCGTCACCATAGAAAAATGCGGGCAGCAGTATTGCGGTAAAATATCATGGATGGAAAAGCCCGATGTTGACTCAAAAAATCCCGATAAAAGCAAACGGTCAACACCGCTGGTGGGGATGAATATGCTCTGGGGTTTTGTTTACAACCAGGAAAAAAGCCGCTGGGAAGACGGAAAAATCTATGATCCGGACGACGGCAATACCTGGAACTGCATGCTCAGCCTGGACGGCGAAAAAAAGCTGAAGGTCAAAGGCTTCATCGGTTTTAAATGGGCCCCGATCGGCAGGACCGAAATCTGGACAAGAACAGAGCCTAAAAAGTAAATTTACCGTGAGGTCTGATATATGAGAAAACGACAGAGCGCCCTATTCATTATTGCTGCCCTGGTAAGCGGGATGCTTTTTTTCGCGCCCGGGAACCTTTACGCCCAGACAGGACCTGACCCTTACGCCGGTCTGACTGACGCCGAATTGCAACAGAGAATCACCTTTATCCAGAACAGGCTGGACAAAACGGAAAAATGGGCCCAGGCATGGCGTTACGGATGGATAGGGCTGTACAGCTCCCTTTCAATCGTGCAGGGAGGGCTCACCTTTGCCGACGACGACATCCACTGGAAAGAGGACATGATCGTGGGAAGCATAACCGCGTTCGTGGGCCTGTGCGGCAAGCTTATTTTTTCCTTTGAACCCGCGGTCGCCCCGGCAAAATTACGGTTCATGCCCGAAGCGACCTCAATGGAAAAACGGGAAAAGCTCAAAGAAGCGGAACGGCTTTTCCGCATCTGCGCCGAGGAAGAATATGACGGGTGGGCGTGGCTCACGCACCTGCTGAACTTCAGCGTGAATTTCACCGCGGGCATGGTGGTCTGGCTCGCCTTTGACCGTCCGCTGACCGACGGGCTGACCACGTTCGCGACCGGTTACGCCATTTCGCTGCTGGACATCTTCACCCAGCCGACCAACGCGGTACGCGACAGAAAGGAATACCTGAAAAAATTCGGCCACGGCAATAAAGACGCCGCGGCAGAAGAAGAAGGAGAATTTTTCTTCGCGCTTTCACCTTTGGGGTTCAGCGCCGGTATACGCTTTTAAAGGAAAACAGGAATGAACCTTTATTCGCTTCCCACCGTTGTGATGGCAGGGATATGCTTTTACGTCGGCTTCTATTACCTATGGACCTACCTGCGAAGGAGGTTCGACCACGCGAACCTCTTCTTCGCGCTGTCCTGTTTCAGCATAGCAGCCTACGACGTGTTCTGCGCCGGGTTGTACAATTCTCCCTCACCGGAACAGGGTATGATGTGGCAGCGCTGGCAGTTCGCCAGCCTGGCGCTGTTCACGGTATGCACGTCCTGGTTCGTATTCTTTTTTACGCATTTCCGTTACCGGCTTCCCCTCATTATAATCACGCTGTGGCACGCCTTGCTCTTCATTGCCGGCCTCGCGGTGCGCAACGATTTGACCCTGTCGCTCAACAATCCCAAGCCCAAACACGTTGAGCTCTTCAACCTCATCAGTGTCACCTACAATGAAGTCGACCCCGGCCTGATTTACGGGGTCCAGTACATCTCAATGCTCCTGGCAGCAGTATTCATCATGGTCATTCTGATCGACTACTATATCAACGATGAGCAGCGACACGCCAGGCCTCTCCTGCTGTCGATGTCTACTTTTTTCATAGCGGCATTCAACGACGCGTTTGTGGGAATGGCGCTGTATTCCTTTATTTTCCTTCTTGAATACGCGTATCTTTTCATCATCTTCTCCATGGCCTATGTTCTGCAGAGCAGATTCATTGACCTCCACCACGAAGTTGAGGAGCTTAACGTGCAGCTTGAAGAAAAAATCAACGAGCGCACCATGGAGCTGTTCTTCAGCGAAATCGGGGTCAAGCTCTATTCGGACATCTGCAGAGACTTAAGCACCGAACCGGGAAAGAAGACACCGGCATCACTGAAAAAAATTAATGGAGAAAAAACCGCGCCGTCGCTTGACAAGATCAGCAGTGACATTTCAATCATAGCCAATATCGACGGGCTGCTCAGCAGGTCGCTTCTCAAAGCGATGGAAATCAGTACGGCCCAGTCAGGTTATATATTTATCGTAAACGAGGCGAAAGAGCTGGAAATACGGGCCTCGAAGGTCATATCGTCCCGGGCAATCAGCCTGTGCAAAAAAAGGATCGTGGAGCAGGTCTTTTCAGACGGCAATTTCATCATTACCGACGTCGTTCCCGGCGATGCGATCCCTGAAAGGAAAGGCGAGAGCGGTGATACTATCGACCATGTGCTTTCAATCCCGATCATGAACCGGGACATTATTCTCGGCGTGTGCCATCTTGAAAACTACGACCCGCAGAAAAAATTCACCGAGAAAGACGCGAACCTGATCCTCGCTTTCATGGACCAGGTCGCCATTGCCATTGAGAATTCCTTCCTGTATAAAAAAATGAAAACGGACCAGGAATACACCAGAAGGCCGTCCATAACCCCCGCGATCGAAGAAAAGATCAAGCAGGCCATGGCGTATCTCACTGATAACTATACGTCAAACATATCGCGTGAAGGCCTCGCCGCTTCCCTGAACATGCATCCTGACTCGCTCGGCCGGTTTTTCAAGATGTACACGGGAAAGCGGATCAACGAATTCATCAACGACATCAGAATTCAGGACGCCGCTGACCGGATAGCCGATACGGATAAAAGCATTATTGACATTGCCTTTGAAGTCGGATTCGAAAGCCTCACCACGTTCAACAGGGCATTTCTTAAAGTCATGAAAATCACGCCGAGCGAACATCGTGAAAAGAGCGGAAAGCTGTGATCAACCGCGGCCCTGCTGTCATAATCTGATTCATCAGACATTGAGAGGACAGGAACCCGGTTTATGGTTATACTGCATGAATAACTGATGAATATATTTTAAAAAGTGATTTGCCACAAAGGCACAGGGAACTCAGCCATAAAGGAAAAAAGCAGCGCCGACAAAATATACTATATAAACCTCTGTGTGCTCCGTGTCTCTGTGGCTCTCGTTAACACAGGAAATGCCACAAAGGCACAGAGGACACAGAGCAAAATGTAAAAAAAAATTTCCCACAGACCTGTGCTGAACCCGGTTGAAGCATGAACACAGATGGAAACGGATAAAAAAGGGTTTACAAGAAAAGAAATAAAATTCTCACGCAAAGACACAAAGGGAAAGGATTCTCAAAAGAGTGAAAAAAAATATCTATATAAACCTCTGTGTGCTCCGTGTCTCTGTGGCTCTCGTTAACACAGAGTTATTAAAGACTGGCTAAAAGGTATTTGAAGGAGATAAGACCATAATGCGCGATACGACCTACATTCTCGCCCACGATGTCGGAACAACGGGAAACAAATCATGCCTCTACCGTATAACCGATTCCATTGAGCTCGTTGATTCGTTCCTGGTTGAATACCCGGTCTACACCTTCCCCGGCGGCGGTGTCGAACAGAAGGCCGATGAATGGTGGGACGCGATATGCACCTCAACGAAAAAAATCCTTTCCCGCACCGGTATTCCGGTAAAAGAAATCGCGGGGATGACGTTCTGCGCCCAGATGCAGGGCTCGATAATGGTCGACGAGGAAGGGAACGCGCTGCGCAACCCGATGAGCTACATGGACGGAAGGGCGACCGAGCAGATAGCCCGCTACCTGTACCGCGGCCCGGTTCGCATCAGCGGAAAGTTCCACATCCCCACCACGCTTAAATCACTGTACTACACCGGCGGCCTCGCGGGAACGGCCAAGGACCCCCTGTGGAAATACCACTGGGTCAAAGACAACGAGCCTGATATCTTTAAAAAAACGTATAAATGGCTGGATGTCAAAGACTATCTTATCTTCCGCTGCACCGGAAACTACGGCATGACCCGCGACTCGGCGAACGTGACCTTCCTGTACGATACCCGCAAGGGCAAGCTCGGATGGAACAGGGCCCTGTGCAGACTCTTCGACGTCAACATGGGCCACCTCCCCCCGGTGGTTGATTCAACCGATATAGTCGGCGAACTGACCGCGTCCGCTGCTGCGGAAATGGGCCTTGCGCAAGGAATCCCGGTATTCGGCGGCGGCGGGGACGTTTCCCTCATTTCCATTGGCTCAGGCTGCCTTGACCTCAATGACACGCACATCTATATCGGCACCTCGGGCTGGGTCGCGGCCTGTGTCGACCGCCGCATGGTCGACGTAGACAACTTTATCGCCTCGATCCTGGGCGCGATCCCCGGGAAATACAATTACACCGCGGAGCAGGAAACTTCGGGCGCGTGCCTGCAGTGGGTCCGGGACCACCTGGCCCTTGATGAGATCGGCATGTACCTCGAAGCGCAGCACATCTGTGAAAAGAACCAGGAATACGAAAGCCTGTATGATTTTCTCAGCAGCGTCATCGACGAGACCCCGGCCGGCTCAGGCGGCGTCATTTTCACGCCCTGGCTGCACGGCAACCGCTCCCCCAGGGAAGACCCGTACGCCCGCGGGATGTTTTTCAACCTCAGCCTGAACACCGGGAAACGCCAGCTCATCAGGTCTGTCGTGGAAGGCATGGCCTTTCACAAGCGGTGGATGCTCGAGGCGATTGAAAAAAGGGTCCCGCACCGGGAAACACTGAGGTTCGTCGGCGGAGGGGCAAAATCCAGTGTCGCCTGCCAGATCATGGCGGACGTTACCGGAAGAAAAATCGAGACCATAAGCAATACCCAGAACGCCGGAACAATCGGCGCGACTATAACCTGCGCCGTGGGCCTGGGCCTGTTTCACGACTTCAGCGAGGCGAAATCATTCATCCCCGCTGAGAATGTTTTTTATCCTGACAAAGACAGAAAAAAAATATATGACAAGAATTTTTCCGTGTTCACCCGGCTGTACGAAAAAAACAAAGCGCTCTTTCACGAGATGAACAGCGCCGAATGAACCGGGCGGCCCTTGCGGAAAAACGTCAAACATCACTATAACCGGGAGTTACCATGAACGCAAAAGAAATTATCCTGTATCCGTACCGCTGGGTCGTCCTGGCAGTATTCTTTTTAATTACGGTCGTCATTGAAATCCAGTGGCTCGCGTTCGCGCCTGTAGCGCGTGAGGCCAGGGAGTTTTACGGGGTCAGCGCCTTTCAGGTCGACCTGCTCTCGATTCTTTTCATGGCCGTTTTCCTGGTCATGTGCGTGCCCGCCTCGTACGTCATCGACAAAAAAGGCATCAGGATCGGCATCGGCCTTGGTGCCGCCATGACCGGGGTCTTCAGCGTGCTCAAAGGCGTGTTCGCCCATGACTTCACCATGATCCTGGCGTGCCAGTTTTTTCTGGCGCTCGCCCAGCCGTTCATCCTGAACGCGACCACGAAAGTCGCGGTGCGCTGGTTCCCGGTGAACGAGCGAGCGACCGCGGTGGGCATCGCGACCCTTGCACAGTTCGTCGCGATCATCCTGGTGATGATGGCCACGCCGTTCCTGATCAAAGGCGCGGCGCCGGGTGAATACAACTTTTCGAACATGCTCATAATATACGGCGCGGCCGCAGCGGTCGTATCGGTGCTGGTGCTGCTTCTCCTGAAGGAAAATCCGCCCACACCGCCCGACATCATTACTCATGAAGAGTCGTTCCACTTTTTTGAGGAAATGCGCAAACTGCTGAAAAAACCCGACACGATCAAGGTCCTGGGATTGTTCTTCATCGGCCTGGGCATATTCAACGCGCTGAGCACCTGCATTGACCAGCTCTGCGAACAAAAAGGCCTCACGGTCGAGCAGACCGGCATGGTCGGCGGCATCATGTTCATCGCGGGCATCGTGGGCGCCCTGACCCTGCCCACCCTTTCTGACAAACAGGGAAAAAGAAAGCCCTATATAATCCTCGCCATGGCTCTGATGATCCCCGGCGTCGCGGGCCTTGCGTACGCCACGGACTACACCACGGTCCTCATCTCATCGGCGATAATGGGATTTTTCCTGCTCGGAGCGGGCGCCCCGGTCGGGTTCCAGTACGGGGCCGAAGTATCGTATCCTTCACCGGAATCGATCACGCAGGGCCTCATTCTTCTCACCGGCCAGATTTCCGGCATCATATTCATCCTCATCGTTAACAGCGCCGGCATCGCGGCGTTCATGACCGCTTCGGTCGTTCTTTCCCTGGGGGCGCTGGCAATTTCCCTCATACTCAGGGAATCACCCTTGACAAAAAAAGTCAGTTGACCATAACTATTCCTCAGCACACAGGGAGTGCCTGAACTTCTTCAGGCACTCCCTTACTTTCACGAGCGGTAAAAACCATGACAAATCCTCCGGACGCCGACCTCGCCTTTTTCGACCTTGATGAAACGGTCACCGACTGCGACACGGACATGCTCTGGTCGCTGTGGCGACTCAGAAAAGACCCGCTCATGGGCCTGCGGGAACTCGTTTCTCTCGTTTCCCTGAACCGCGATTATTACCGGGGGACGCTTAGCGGCGAGCGGTACATGCGCTACCAGAAATTCAGGATTCGCGGCCTTGAACCACAGGAGTATGACGTCCGCGCCGAGCGGTTTTTTCACGAAAAAGGAAAGCGGCACATTTACCCTGAAGCAGCCCAGATCATCAGCAGCTACCGGGACAGGGGGGTGCCCACCGTGATGCTGACCGCTCAGAACAGGGTCATCGCTTCCCGGTTCGCGCGCGACCTGGGCATGGACGAGGTCCTGGGCAACGCGTTCACGGTAAACGGCGGCCGCTTTTCGGACGCGGTGGAGCCCTACTGTTTCAGGGAAGGCAAAATTTACTGGGCGGAAAAGTGTGCGGGCTCGCGGAACATACCGCTGGAAAACTGCGCCTTTTTCTCGGACAGCCACAACGACATCCCCCTGCTCAGCCTTGTGGGGCACCCGGTTGCGGTAAATCCCGACGGGCCCCTCGAAGAGAAGGCCCGCCAGTCAGGATGGACAATTATGAAGTTTACCCGCGGAAAAAACTACTGAAGGACAAACGTGTCTGTTTCGCCGCTGTAGGCCTTGATCTTGCCGGTCCACCCCGATTTCCAGTGTCCGTAATGCCTGATCCTGTAGGTCCCTGCCGCGGCGTTTTTCGTGTTCCATTCAATGGTTATTTTGGAATAGGCAACGCTGTTGCGCTTCCACAGGTATTTTGTTTCAGGGTCCCAGTCACGGGCAACGACTGTGGTGCTTCCGTCATCATTGACCCTGATTATTTCAAGGTAGGTTTTCTGGGTCATCAGGTTGTTCCGCGGATGCCCGCCCCAGAAAACGGCGCTCACGATATCGCCTCTGGTATAGGTTTCAGCGGGCTGTTTGCTCACGCTCCCGAAACTGACCAGCAGGGGCTTGTCGTCGAAGAGCACGCCGGTGTTGAAATCAACGGTATAGGCGGTGATGTCATCAGGCGCGGTGCCGCCGTCAATGTCAGCGCCGTCAACGATCGCGTCACACATCATGCCGAGCTCCTGCTGGAAAGAAAGAAGCTGGTTGGGGCCGAAGAACGTCCCCCCGCCTTCATAACCCTGCATCTCATATTCCTCTTTCGTGGCCATGTATGAGGCGTACGTATTTGCCAGCCCGGCGACTACGCTGTATTTCACCCCGGCGTCTTCAAGCCCGGCGAGGAGCGTCTTCTTGATCCTCCTTCCCGCCATGGTGGTGACCTCGGTGGGTATCGCGCCGATCGCGACATCGCCGATCTTCAGCACCTGGAGCGGAACGATCTGCGGGGTGAGCGGTATCTTCTTCGTCAGGTTGAACGTCATCAGGCCGGTCGCGAGAATGACCGGTTTCGGCTCATGGCAGCTGCGGTACGCCTTGGTGTAGGTTGCCGGGTAAACCAGGCCGATCGCCCAGGGAAGGAATGTGCTCAGGAACGCGGTCTCGAAATCCTCGCTCCAGTCTATACTGTCGGTGGTGACCCCTTCATCGAACAGGGGATACGGCGAGGGATTGTCAGCAGGGCTGCCGTACGAATAGGACGCGCCCATGCCGCCGGCGCACGTGGTTGTTTCGACTTCGTCCACGTACAGGGTCCTCATGTCGACCCATTCATGGCGGAAATCCACCGAGCCTGAAAGCTCGACCGTCGCGGAATCGTACAGCTCCCGCGCTTTCGCGTACTGGCGGGTGGCGATGACTTTCAGCGCTATGTTCTGTTCGATGTCGGCCTCACCGAGCGCCTGGTACCAGGGCAGCCCGAGCTCAACCGCTGTTTCCTCGTCGATTTCAGCCGCGTCCATGGCGCTCTCGAGCGTGCCGAAGTGTTCGGTAAACGGCACATTCGGGGTAATGTCGCCCGAATTGGTCTGCGCGAAAGCCCCCACAAACGTCTTCAGGGCCTGGTAGTCGGTGCCCATGTCTTTTTCGAACATATACGAGGCATGGCCCTTGTTGTCGCCGCTGATCAGAAGGTTTTCCGGCCCAATTGAATCAGGGTGCACCGCGAACCAGTTGATCATCCCGATGTCTTCACCGTCCGTTGACACGAACTTCATCAGGGTCATGGTCTTGTCGGTATTGCCGTCATACAGGGCGCGTTCCGCAGCGGGATTGTTTTCATACATCGCGGGCGAGCGGTTCCATCCGCATTTCTCTACCGTGCCCTGGTTGACCAGGATCTTTCCCGCTTCGAGGTTATTGTGCGCGATCATGATTGAAGAGTAGATACCGTCAACCACGGCGTTGAAGCTGTCCCGGATAAATCCCTTGGGGGGAACGTCGTAGAGGAAATATCCGTCAAAGCCGGCAAGAGAGTTGTGCGTGTGGGTGGCGCTGATGCACATGTTCTTGATGTTGTAGAACTTGCTCAGCACCGGGTTCTCGGCGATCTTTTTCGCGACCCGCAGCACCACCATCTGGCTCATCGCCCAGACGTCGGCGCTCACGAACACGGCCCGGTTGGTGCCGTCGCCCACGATGAAGGCCCGCGACCTGAGGCGGATGCTTATGCCCGCGGACTTCTGGCTGTCGTCCGCGAAGCCGCCCATCCCGATTTCCGCGGCAGGGCCGGTGATGTCATAGATCCCCGCGCCTACCAGGTACAGATCTCCGGTCGAGGTCTTTTCTGATGACGCGTTCAGCGCGATAATTTCTTCATCAAGGTAGGTGTTGTCAATCGCTTCATTAACAACATCAGCGTCGATGTCGTCACAGCCGTTCATGGAAGAAAAACAGATGAAAAAAAACAACAGGAATACCGGAACAATATATTTTCTGGCAGTCATCAATTTCTTCATCATCCCCCCCCTGCCGGGTTAATTTCATGTACAGCAGAAAAAATCCCGTCCAATCGGATTAATTTATATTAAGGTAACAACAGGTTAGCTAATTAATCTCTGCAAAATCTGATTAATCTTTTTTTAGTCAGAATTTAGCCGGTTGTTCATTATGTCCAGTATTAAACACGGGGAAAATATGGAGTATTCATCATAAAAAAGCCCCATTCTTGACAAATGGGGCTCTAATGTATACCTGTTATCAGGCCTCAATCAGCAGGTCACTGCTCCCGCAGCAATACGAGCTACACTGCCATTGCCTCGCGGTACGAGGCATACCATTCTTTTTCGGAATCGGTGAAATGGTCCACCAGGCCCATATTCAGGTAATAATCCATCAATATCTTAAGATGGATGATCTCCTCTTCCTCTTCAGAATAGGTTTCACGGTGCTCGATCATGATCCTGACATGGGTGTCTTCAACCCACGAAAAGAACTCTTTGTCCTTTCCGGAAAAGATCTCATAGCTTGAAATAATGTCGAATTTCACGGTGTTGACCACCTGTTCGAACTCCTCGTCAGTCACGACCAGCAGCGATGAGGCGAGGTCAGTCTGAAAATAATCTCCCCACGTGATCACGCTGGGGGTCACCCCGTAACGGTCATGAAGGGTTTTCACGTCTTTTTCTTCAATGTACTGGCAGGTGCTCACGCGGTCGATAAACTCCTTGAGGTGAACAAGGTCCCTTACCCGCTTCATGCTCATGAGGCCGTCGTTGATCATGGGAATGATTGCTTCGTTTACTATCTCACGCATGGTTATACTCCTGAATTGTAATGGGTTGATTCAATCCCATGGAAGGGACGCTCTCATTTATTTGTCGGAAGGTTTGCGCGCCGGAGATTAATACTTTTTCATGATCGGGGAAGTATTTTCGCCGCGGAGGAAATCCCCCCGGTTCGCATTGCTCACCGTGGGGCTGTCCCCAAAAAAGTTCGTCGAGTGAATTTCGGAAAGTGGATACAGTATTCCCGCTCATTTCGATACGATTTTGATGTTTTCTCCATCAAAATCACTCAATGAGCATTACGAAATTAGTATCGAGACGACTTTTGGGACAGCCCCTTAAATAAGTAAAAGAAATTCCTGCAATTGCTATCTTTTGTCCCCCTTTGATAAAGGGGGATTCTGGGGGATTTCAGGCCCCGGATGATGAGGCGCGCTGCCCGGTCACGATGACGAATTCACGATCAGCCGGTAAAAGAAGTCAAGGCAGCGGCGGATGTTTTCTTTCGATATCCTTTCATCAACGCCGTGGATCTTCTTGAGCTCCTCTTCGTCAAGAAAAACGGGCGTGAACCGGTATATACAGTCAGTGAGGAGGGTGTAGTGCTTCGAATCGGTCGAGCCGCCCATGAGAAACGGAAGCACGGGCGTGCCGGGCGCGATCTCAGAGACCGTGCGCGATATCATCCGGTACCCGAACGAGCCGGTCGCGGAAGCGCTTACCGGGTTGTTCGGCAGCCACCGGGGGTTCAGCGTGACCTTCACCCGCGGGTCATTGATGACGCGGGCGATCCGGGAGGTCACGCTCTCCACGGTTTCGCCGGGCAGGACACGCACATTGACCGTTGCCAGGGCGCTGCCCGGCAGGACGTTTTCCTTGTCGCTGCCCCTGATCATGGTCACGGCCTGCGAGGTGCGCACCAGAGCGTCGCTGTTGCTGTTGCGTGAAAGCGCGTATCTCAGCACGGGCCAGAATATCCGGGGCCTTGCCAGTACGGGCCGCAGGCAGGGCGGCGCCTGTTTCGCGAGCCCGCGAAGGAACAGTTCAAGGGCAGGCGTCAGGCGCGCGGGGAACGGCCTCTTTTCAAGCCGGGCAACGGCCCCGCACAGCACGCCCACGGCAGTGTGCCGGCCCGGAAGCGACGAGTGCCCGCCCGTATCGGCAACCGTGAGGTCAAGGTTGCAGTGGCCTTTCTCGGCGATGCTGACCAGCGCCATTGACGGCGCGCCCGAACTGAACATGCCGGTGACGATGACCGTTCCCTCGTCAAGCACGTATTCCAGGTCAACGCCGCTTTCAGAAAGATAGGCGGCGATCTTTGCAGCCCCCTCCCTGCCGTCGATCTCCTCGTCGCCGCCGAAGGCGAAGTACATGCCGCGCGCCGGCTCATACCCCGAGGCGAGCAGGGCCTCTGCCGCCTCGAGTATCGCGACCAGGCTGTTCTTGATGTCAAGGGCGCCCCTGCCCCACACGTACGTATCGTCGATGTGCCCGCTGAAGGGGGGATGGGTCCACTGCCCGCCCGGGCCCTGGTCTGCAGGGACCACGTCGAAATGCGCGGCCAGCAGAAACGGTTTGAGCGCGGGGTCAGCGCCCTGCCAGTAATAAACCAGGCCGAAATCGCCGATCGCGCGCAGGGAGAGGTTCCGGTGCACCAGGGGAAAGCTCGTGCGCAGAAAAGCGCGGAACCTGCGGTGGGCCGCGCGGTCAATCAGGGAATAATCGGCGTGCGACACCGTTGGGATGGCGACCGCGCGGGCGAGCTTCAGTGCGGCCTGTTCCGGTGAAGCGGCAGAGGCAGCGCCGAGAGCGTCGCCCCTGCCACGGCGCGCGCCAGGCGCGCCCGAATTACTTCTTCGCTTTGAAGACATCGAAAAGGTCAATGGGGACCGGGAACAGGGTCGTTGAATTGTTTTCCGCGGCGACCTCTTTCAGGGTCTGCAGATAGCGCAGCTGCAAAGCAATGGGGTGCTGTTCCATGAGGCTCGCTGCCTCGACCATTTTCGCGGCGGCCTGGAACTCACCCTCGGCGCTGATGACCTTGGCGCGGCGCTCACGTTCGGCCTCGGCCTGTTTCGCCATGGCCCGCTGCATTTCCTGGGGAAGGTCAACGTGCTTGACTTCAACAGCCGACACCTTGATGCCCCAGGGGTCGGTCTGGGTGTCAAGTACGCTCTGCAGTTCCATGTTGATGTGCTCGCGATTGCTGAGCAGGTCGTCCATTTCAACCATGCCAAGGATGCTCCGCAGCGTGGTCTGTGCGAGCTGTGACGTGGCGTACAGGTAGTCATCGACCTCGGTTATCGCCTTGTTGGGGTCGATGACCCTGAAATATACGACAGCGTTCACCTTGACCGACACGTTGTCCTTGGTGATGATGTCCTGCGGCGGCACGTCCATTGCCACGAGCCTGAGGTTCACCCGCTCCCACTTGTCAATAAAGGGGATGATGATAATGATTCCCGGGCCCTTTGCCTTTTTCATCAGGCGCCCCAGCCTGAACACGACAGCGCGCTCGTACTCCTTGATGATCTTGATCGAGGAGAGCAGGAGCAAGAGTCCCAGAATGATTACTGAAAAAAGAGAGCCGAAATCGAATATACCCATAGTGTTTCTCCTTAAATTTTTATTTGTTCTGCTTTTTAACCAGAAGGGACATGCCCTTCACCCCGGTCACCACGACCCCGTCATCCTTGACGAGTTCTTCCCCGGATATGGCGTTCCAGATCTCACCGTGCACCATTATTTTGCCCTGGCCGGTAAAGCCGCTGAGCGCCCGCCCGGTCTCGCCGACCAGGCCGTCAGTGCCGGTGGTGACCTGTTCCCGGTGGACATTGATAATTGCCCTGATAACGATAAAGACAAAGCCCAGAATGAAAAGCACCGCGCCGGCGATCGTTGACAGGGGGATGCCCCCGCCCGGCAGCGGCGAATCGATAAGGATCATTGAGCCGATGATAAACGAAATGATACCGCCCACGGTGAGCAGCCCGTAGCTGGTTATGGTCAATTCCAGGATAAACATCACGATCGCGAGGATGATAAGAATAAGGCCCACCGCGTTTATGGGGATGATACGCACCGCCATGAGGAAAAGGAAAAGCGCGATCGCGCCCAGCACCCCGGGGAAGATCATGCCCGGGTTCTTGAACTCCATGCCGATCCCCACCACGGCGAGGATGAACAGGATGAACACGATCTGGGGATCGGCAACGCGGTTGAGCAGGCGCTGCTTCCAGTCCATCAGAAATTCTTTCGGGGTCAGGCCTTTTGTTTTGATGACCTTTTTCACCCCGTTCATCATGACCGCGCGGTTGTCGAGCTGTTTGAGCAGATCGTCCATGTCCTCGGCGACAAGGTCAATAACGCCGAGCCTCAGCGCCTCGCTGTAAGTGCTTGAGATCGCCTGTTTCACCGCGTTGACGGTCCAGGTGATGTTGCGGCCCCGCTTCTGGGCAAGGCTGCGGGCATAGGCCACCGTGTCATTCAGCACCTTTTTCTCCATCACGCCGTCAGGGTCGCCCTTCGCGTCCTTTTTCATGAAATCGAGCATGGGGCTCACCGGGTGCATGGCCCCGATCTCGGTTCCCGGCGCCATTGCCGCGATATGGGCCGACAGCATGATAAACCCTCCCGCTGACGCGGCCTGCGCGCCCTTGGGGTACGTGTACACGATAACGGGAATGTCGGATGTTAAAATTGCCTTGATGATATCGCGCATGGGCTCCATGAGGCCGCCCGGGGTGTCAAGCTGTATGACCATAAAGCCGAGCTTTTCTTCTCCGGCCTTTTTGATCGAATCAACGACAAACTCGCCGATTATGGGATTGACCGTGCCCTCGAGCTTGACCACGCCGTAGTGCGCGGGCGGTGCCGCGTGAAGGGCCGTGAATGATGCTGCGACAAGGAGAAGTATGGCCACTGTTTTTTTCATGGGAAGATGACTCCTTAATAATCTGTTTCTGATGACAGTCAATTCAGCTTGTCACTGCCCGGCCCGGCGCCCCTTACGGTAAAGAGCCGGTCCAGGGAGCCGGTGAGTTTCGCGTATATGCCGTCGAAACCGCCGTTGGACATGATGACGATTATGTTGTTCCGGTCTGGTGAAATGTTACCCGTGATAATGCCGATGATCTCGTCAACTGAAGCGCACAGACGGGCGTCACCTCCCCCGGCGGCGATGTCATCGCGCACGCGCGCGGCGTCGATGCGGTCAGGCGCGGGTATCACGTCAAGGTTAAACGGGGTCTTGATGAGCGCGTGGTCCGCTTTGAGCAGCGCGCGCGGAAGCTCGTTCTGGAACACGTTCCTCCTGCTCGTGGCCGACCGCGGCTCGTACACCGCCCAGATAACGGCGCCGGGGAAGCGGTGCCTCATGGTGTCGAGCACCAGGCTTATGGCGGTCGGGTGGTGCGCGAAGTCTTCGTACACGCGGAGGTTCTCGCGCGAAAAGATGAGCTCCTGGCGCCGTTTCACGCCGAGGAACGAGGCGATCCCTTTCTGCACCGATTCAGGGGGCACGCCCAGCTCAAGGGCCATGGCCGCGGCAGCGGTGATGTTCTCGTAGTTGAAGGAGCCGAACAACGGCGTGCGCAGGGCGAGCCGTCCCGAAGGCGACGTAAGCGTGACCAGGGCGTCGTCCCCCTCGTAGCCGGAAAACGACCAGGAGTAGTCGCCCGTTTCGCCGTACGACGAGAGCGCTGACCGTGACCCGGAAAGCGCGCGGGCGAGCGTTTCATACGCGGATGAATACACGATGTGGCCCTGTGACGGCACCGTGTTCACCAGACGCCTGAACCAGAGCTCGATCTCGGCCAGGTCGCGGTATATGTCCGCGTGGTCGAACTCAAGCGAGGTGAGCACGCAGTGCCGCGGCCGGTAAAAAATGAACTTGGGGACCTTCTCGAAAAACGCGGAATCATATTCGTCCCCCTCGATGACGAAATATCCGCCTTTGCCAAGGCGGTAGTTTGAATCGTAGTTTCTGAGCACGCCGCCCACGAAATAGGACGGGTCAAGGCCCGCGCTCTGGAGAATGTGCGCGAGCAGGGCCGAGGTGGTGCTTTTGCCGTGCGTGCCGGCCACGGCAATGACCTCGCGGTCATGAAGGAAGTGGGAATACAGGGCTCCTGCCATTGAGGTATAGGGGAGCGAGGCGTTGAGCACATATTCGACCTCCGGGTTTCCCCTGCTGATCGCGTTGCCGATCACCACCAGGCCCGGCGAGCCCACCTGCTCTTCGGAAAAGCCGCTGTACACGGGTATGCCTGCCCCGGCGAGTATGTCGCTCATGGGAGGGTACACATTGCTGTCTGAACCCCGTACGGAAAAACCGGCCTCTTTGAACATCCCCGCGAGGGAGCCCATGGCAATGCCGCAGATCCCGATGAAATAGACGTCTTTAGTTCCCATTCGCGACGCAGTCACCTTTCTTAACGATCTCGATCCTTACCGCGACCTTCTGTTTATCGCGGACCTCGTAGTCAACGGAAACCATCTGGCACAGGCCCAGGGCTCTGACATCCGCCCCCGCAGCCGTTGAAACGACCCGTGTTTCGGGCGTGATCCGAAAGAGCTGTTCAACCGGCCCTTTTTTGACCTCAACAACGTCAGCAGCGCAGTAAATCACGCGGCCCTTGAAGGACGCCTTCTTTTCGGCCCGACCGGGCGCCGCAAGAGGAATAGAAAGAACCATGACCAGAAGAACCCTCGCGATTATCATGTCATCCCCCCCTTCAGCATCATTAAATATTCACAACAGGACAAGAGAAACTTCCCAATATCAAAATAGTATACCGCTATTTTTTTTTCAAATATAAAAAATATGATATTCGCGCCGGGCGGGCATAATAACCAAAATGATTTGACAAATATTGTAATTCGGCAATGATCATTATAGAATCAATTCTTTTCATGCCCGGCCATGGAACAGTAATCGATCACAGGAACCTTTAATGATTAGTGATTATCTGCCCAGGAAAATAACGGTATTCGCGGTCTGTCTGTCCCTCGCGGTATTGTCGGCGGCCCTGCCTGCCGGTCCCGAGAACCAGGAGATACCCTGGGGAGTTTCCCTGTCTGATTTCAAAAAGAACAACCCCGCCGGCCAGTTCCAGGAATTCTCGCCCAGAGACAATCCGGAATACAAAAACAAGATAATGACCTTTATCACCGCAATTGACGAAAAATTCAAGAATGAAATCATCATCCTCCGCCAGAAGGGCGCCCCCATGCGGGAATACCTGTTTGTCAGGGGCAAGCTCTGCAGCAAGGTCGACGACTGGGACGTGATCCCCGAAGACCGGCAAAACAGCGTCATGACCCAGCTCAAGCAGCTCTATGGAGAGCCGTCAATACAGAAGGAAGACAACTTTTACATCAACGCGTTCAAAAGCAAGACCACCAATGTCCTGTTCTACATGCTCAAACACCCCGACGGGTCGGCGAAATGCAAAGTGTATTACTACACCAGCAAGCTTTTCAGAATGCTTATAATGGAAGATTAAAAAATCTTTTTTTTGCTAAATATTCTTGACAGTTTCAGCAAGTAATTACATATTTGCCAACCATATTAAAGCGAATATGCATAATAATTCACTGCGAAGGTGTTATAGTGGCGAATATAAAACAACAGGAAAAAAGAATCAGGCAGAACGAAAAAAGAAGGGTCAAAAACGTACAGACCAAATCAGCGGTAAGAACCTCCGCAAAAAAAATAACAAAAGCGCTTGAAGCGAAAGAAACAAAAAGCGCAGAAGAACTGCTGCAGCTCCAGAAAAATTATATTAAAACGATTGATACCGCGTCACAGAAAGGCGTGATTCACCCGAAAACCGCTGCAAGAAAAAAATCCAGGCTGGCTAAAAAAGTCAACGCTCAAGTAAAGCAGCAAGCATAGGAGATCCACCCCTTGACCAAATCGGAGATAGTGGAGCGTATCACCCGCCAGAGCGGGATGAAGCGCAAAGAGGTTCTCTATATTATTGACAACTTTCTCGACAAGATCAAGGAAAGTATAGATAACGGCGAAAAGGTAGAGATTCGGGGCTTCGGCACCTTCCACCCCGCCGACAAAAAGGCGAGAAAAATTTACTCGCCCATAGCGGAAAAAGAGATCGCCGTTCCGGCAAAGACGACCATGGCGTTCAAGCCAAGCAAGTCAACGGAACGCGAACTCGAACCAAAGGGCGCTTAGCTCAGCTGGGAGAGCATCTGCCTTACAAGCAGAGGGTCACAGGTTCGATCCCTGTAGCGCCCACATTACCCCCCGATTTGTTGCGATATGTTGCTTAAAATTGCCCCGAATCGCAACAAAAACCCCCAATTTTACACTAAATATGCACATTTTGAGGGTACCAGCAGCCGATACCCTATTGCGATTTGTTGGCATGTATTGCCCTGCGTCAGAACCCGTGTCGCAAATCTGTCGCAAATTTAGGCGAATCTAACATTTTGTGGGTTAATCAAGGGATTTTCCTGCAATCACTGGTATAACTTTTAGGGGTCGCTCAGGTAGTACATTTTTCAAGTTGTGATTATCAATCAAGTTAGGCGGCAAACACAGCTATAGTCTTTTCACGTACCCTCGTTGAGGGTCTTAATATAATTACTGTATCCAAAAACACGATCCCGCTTCCTTCCGGTTATTTCCCTTACCAATCCGAGTTTAATCAGGTGTTGTAATGAACTCAAGACAGTATTCGGCTGGAGGCCTGTCATATCCTGCAACTTCGAAACTGAAAGTAGCGGACGCTGAAGAAGGGCATGATGCACACGGAGCGCTGATCCGGCAGCTCTCCCGAGGGATTGCACCTGTTTTCGATCCTCATCGGTCATTAATAACAGTTTGTGCGCGGTATTCACTGCCTGGTCTGCAGTTTCTTTTATCGCTGTTAAGAAGAACTCTATCCATAATTCAAAATCACCGTCAATGCGGGTTTGCTGCAGCAATTCATAATATTGTTCGCGATGTGTTTTAAAGTACAGGCTCAGATACAACATCGGCTGGCGTATTACCTTTTCATTGCATAGAATAAGCGTGATCAGAAGGCGCCCAAGCCGTCCATTGCCGTCCAGGAAAGGGTGGATCGTTTCGAACTGGGAATGGGCGAGAGCTGCTTTTATTAATACCGGCATCCGCACAGGGATGTCATTGAGGAATTTTTCAAAATCACCAAGACATTCAATCAACCGGTCAGGGGGTGCAGGTACATATTTCGCATTGCCAGGACGACTGCCTCCCAACCAGTTCTGGGATGATCTGAACTCCCCGGGTTGCCGTGTCGCACCCCTCCCTCCAGAGAGAAGGATTTCATGTATTTCCCTGATAAGCCTGAGTGAAAGAGGAAAATCTTCCCTGAGTCTTTTCAGACCATGCTCCATGGCTCCCACATAGTTCGATGCCTCTTTTACATCATCGATCGGCACGCCAGGGATCCCTTCCATTTCAAATAATAAAAGATCTGAAAGGGATGATTGGGTACCCTCAATCTGTGCAGAGAGCACGGCCTCTTTTCGAATATACGAATACAGGAATATCGACGTATCAGGAAGCAGGATAGTTACGCTATCGAGACGTCCAAGGGCGAGAAGTGCCTGATCCATGATCTCTTGAAGACCGGGATAAAGTGTAATTGGCGGATCTGGGGGAAGAGGGTTTGGGATAAAAGCTTTATATGGCTCTCCGCCATTTAAAGGAAGCCAGATTCCATTGTTTTGTCTTTTCATATATTACCACTTAGTACAAGTATTGCAATAAGACTGTTTATTATTGCAAGATAACGCTTTATCTTGCAATAACTATTTTATTATTGCAAGATAAAGTGCCCTGCGTCAGAACCCGTGTCGCAAATCTGTCGCAAATTTAGGTAAAGCTAACATTTTTAGGGGAAAAGCACCATCAGGCATTTTATTGTCAACAGTTCGGGGATATAATTGTTTCGTGCCGCCCATTCGTTACGCGATTTCTCTACCCAGCTGTCGAGCTCAAACGGGTCCACTAGATTGTGGCAGGTCTCTTCATCCGGCAACGACCTGATGACTTGCATGATTTCATCGACATGATTGCTGTTCAGAACGATCCTGCCGTGCCTGTTGAAAATGGCGGGATAGAGTCTCGTTTTGCTTGAAAACAGAATATAGAGATTCGGTTCTTTTACCGCCGCCTTCTTGTAACTCCTGATTCCGTCCGGCAACCTGAGATATTTTTTCAACTCATGGTCCTGAATGCTCGCCAGGTCATCTATGAAATTGCTGGTACTCAGATGATCGCTGTTTTCTATGAACTGCATGACCTCATCCAACTCCAGGTCTGCATCGCCGAAACTCTGCATGCAGCGCGCAAGCTCGGTCATCTCGAACGCCTCACCCTTCTTTTCAACCATCACGGGTATGTCGGCAAAAGACCTCATTTCCCTGTTTTTTGCCACAAGTCGGTTCTGCCAGTTGAGGGCATGATGGATATGGCGATTGCTCATCGTCGAAGGAATGAGATTATACACGTATATCTCCCTTGGCACTTTCCAGGGACGCAGTATTCTGCCCATACGCTGAGCCAGGACCAGCACGGTCCACGGCAGGTCGAAATTTATCATCACTGAGGCATCCTGGAAATTGAACCCTTCGGACATGGCCGTGGTCGCCACCAGTATATCGATCTCTTTTCCGTCGGGCTCCCCTTCCGTGTCGTCATCACCCTGTATATCTATGCTGTTTGCCACCGGGGCGAATTTCCTGATGAGCTCCTCGATGTCATCGCTCTTGTCAACGGTGTGCGCCGCGACCCTTTCGGGGATGAGCCTGCCGATGGTTTCGGTAATGTAGCGCGCGGTCTCGATGTAAAAACAGAACACGACGATCTTCTCATCCCCATGGCTTTTGATTATATCGATCAACTTCGCGATCTTGTCTTCAATGACTGCGGTATCGGTATCGATATAGGGAGCGATCTCCCTGCGCATGTCGGATGTGGCCCGTGTCAATTTATCCTGGTTTTCGAAACGCATCTTTTTAAACCCGTCCTCCAGTTCCATCTTCGCCAGAAGCTCATCGGCCTGTTTCATTGAAGAGCAGAACTGATGAACGACCCTCGCTTCGAATAGCGGGTCCCGGTCACCCGAAAGGTAGTCGCCGAAAAGGGACAGGTTTTCTCCGGTTGACGATCTGCGGTTAAGGAGCCCGCTTTTCAGCAGGTCGATCATCATCCCATCACAGGGGTTGTTATATTCCATATTTTTCATGTGTATGACCCGCGGGAAATACCTCTTCTGATCGCCTGAGAAAAGAACAAAGCGTTCATTCGACGTATCCCTGTAGCTGAAATGGGTCACCACCGTGGGTGAGGTCAGCACAACCCCGGGGGATATTTCGGAAAGCTCGCCTGCGCCGCCAACGCGCCACGGGATCCCAATGCTTTCATCCATGAGGGTCTTTTCGGTTCCCTTTGGAGGAAGCAATGCAAGCTGATTATTGATGTCATCGATACCCCTGCTGTAGGGCGTGGCAGTCATGAGCAGTATTTTGGCCTCCTTGCTCACTGCATCGATTATTCTTTTATTGCGCAGCCGTATTTCGGCCCCTTCCTGGGAGTTCCTCAGGTGATGGCTCTCGTCAAGGATGATGATCGTTTTACTGTTCGCCCTTCGGAGCTCTCCCTCGAGCTCGGCAATATCACGGTACTGCCTCCAGTCTTCGACCGAGAGAATATAATAGGAGAACTCGATGCTTGACAGACGGGCCGCGCGCATTGTGCGCTGCCACATTTTTTTCAGTCCGGCAGGGCAGAGAACAATGGCTGCATCTATCCGGTTTTTCATTCGTAAATATGCAACGGCATGGGCAGCCATGATGGTCTTTCCCAGCCCGGTTGAAGCTACAAGCATCGCGCCGCCGAACTCTTCGATGTTGCGAAGAAGACGAGATACCACCGGACGCTGATACCCGGCAAGCTGCGGCAGCGTCCCCGGATCTTCGTCGTCGGGAAGGCCATACAGTTCAATGAGCGAACGAATGTAGATGTCGAAAGGCCGGTAAATCCTGAGCCACTGGTCAAGACGTTCAAGGAGCTCTTCGGCAATACATATCGCCTTATTATAATAGTAGTCGAACCTTTCCACGAAAAACGCGACATCATCGGAGTCGATAACGGCAATTCCCGCTTCACGGCTTGTAACAAGCCCGTGCCGGGTAAAATTGGCGGAGGTGACCACGACAGAACGTTCATCGGCGATATACAGCTTTGCATGGTGGTATATATAGCGCGGGTCGATGGATGTGGGGCCGTCATCGGCTGAAACACTGACCAGGAACCTGCCGCTCCTGACAGCATCGCGAAGCTCCTCCATTGCCCGCGTCCTGTCGTCGAATGGCACCGTGGCGAGCGATTCAAAAAATTCCGCAATGACCTCGCTTATCTTGTCAGCGCCTGTATCCGGACGCCCCAGTAAAAGCCGTACTTCCTTCCCGCGCAATACATCCCTGAGGCATTCATAACCAGCGGGCTCGAAATAGGCAGTTGCGATACGCACAACAGAGGCTTCCCCGATCGAAGCCCTGATGGTACCGAGTGCTGCGCCTCCTCCCGAGAAGAAACGGGATAAGGAAGAATCGTTTTTATTGGAAAGATTCATGATTTCTTGTATGCCGGGCATGTCGGCTGTCAAGGATTATACGGTGATGACCTCACCCCTCCACGTTCACCACGTACAGCAAGTGCTTCGCCCTGGTATAGCCAACGTACAGGAGCTCATCGGCCAGGAAGCGCGCCTCGTTCTCCTGCTGGCGGCGATGCACCACGAGAATGACCACGTCTGATTCAAGGCCCTTGAACTTCTGTATGGTGCGGAACCTCACCCACCCGTCGCGGGCGCCTGCACCCTCGGTTACCCTGAACGTGCCTGCTGCAGGGGAACCGGCAAACACCGACTTGTCCATGCTGCGGTTCGACAGCACCACGATGCGGTCGCGGTCTACCCGGTGCGTTCCCACGAGGTTATCCAGTATCTGGCCCACCCGTGCTCGTGCAGCGGCGTCGCTTTTCACCGCTGTCTCGATCGGCGTTATTCCCGGGATCTCGAACGGCCGTGACGTGGTGCCCTTGCCGGTCTTGCTTACCGCGTAATCATGGATCGCGGCAGTGTTCCTGAGATTGTCCTTGAGGCGGAATATATGGTCCTCGAGACCTGCTGAACCGATGAGGCCCACCACCGGGAGCTCACGGTCGCTGGTGAATATGGTCTGGTTGTCGTCGTAGAATATGTAGCAGGTACGGTCGTCATATTTTAGAAACAGGTACTGCAGGCAGTCGCACCAGTTCTTGTGGAAGTCCTGGGCCTCGTCGATCACGATCGCGTCGAAGTGATGTCGCTCGCGCATCGCGGGCTCAGCATCCAGTACCGACATCACCGCGAGGGGCAGACGGTCCTGGTAGAAGCCGCTGCTGCCGTCGGGAAGCAGGTAGTTCATCACGCCGCGCACTGCCCCGGGCATGCCCGGGCTGTGCTGTTTCATGATCGCGCTGCATGACATCCCCGCAGGGAGCGTGCCTAAAAAATGCAGGGCGCTGTTAAGCCTGTTGTCAAGCGAGGGATCATCGGCCGCGGGGAGTTGCACATCCTCATCCCCCCTGTTTTCGAAATTTTTTGCCTGCCGCGCGATGTCGTCGATGCACGAGAAAAAGCAGTTCACGCAGGCCTGGTCGACCAGGTGCTCCCCGAGGTATTCGCGGATGATCCCCTGTGCGAATGCGTGGAATGTTTTCACCGTCACCGGTTCAACGCCGCCGAGCGTGTCTGCGACGAAATCGTTCACCTGCCTGTTGAAGCTCAGGAAAAGCACCGAGCTGCCCCCGGCAGCCAGCCTGCGCGCCTTCTTCATCGCGATCCAGGTCTTGCCCGTGCCTGCCGCTCCCTGGAACCCGATGCGCGGCTTGTCGTCGAATATGTCGAGGAGGTACTCCTGCATGCGGTCGGTCATGCGAAGCTCCTCCTCCTGCCGCACGATCGCGCGGTTCATTGACAGCGGGATGGACATGGCCCTGTCGAAAAGATCGATGAACTGCTTTGCCTCGCTCTTCGTGAGGATCTTCGCGCCGTGGCGCGTGCCGAGTTCGGCGAACCGGGACTCTACCCATTCCGCGGCATTGTCGATGCCGTTCGCGTCGAGCACGCATGTTTCGTCGAGCTCCAGCGTTCGGGACGAGCTCTGCCATACACAGTCGGGAAAGCACACCGCCCATGAGAACACGCCGGGCATTGGTGTTCCGTACTTACTTTCCCATGTGCGTTTGACCGCGTACATGGCGTCGCGCGCCTGCCTTGCAGGGTCATGGATGACGAAGACTCCTTTATTGCCGGTCGAGGTCCACTGCGCACCGTCGTGCTTTATCCCCCCGCCCTTGACTTCGAGCGCGATGAAACCCTTGAGCTCGTGGAAGATGATGAGGTCGCACTCCCCGTCACGCGAATCTCTCCAGGTCACGGAGTGGAACACGTGGTACGAGTCATCGAGCGCCTTCATGCGGGAGAAGACTTCTTTCTCCGCCCGGTAGCGTTCGTCGAGATGGTCGAGGGATGGGGGATATGCTATTGCCATTAGATCATATTCCTTGCTAATTTTAAACTACTTTACCCCCATATTTTTCCTTCTGAATATTTAACATTCGCTCCCAATTATCTTCCGGTGTATGGATATTTCGCTGTATAGGATGATAATCCCTTGGAAACCCATTAATCTCCACCTTGTTAGTAATAGAAAGCCCATAGGCAATTGCAAGTCGTGAATAGTGAGATTTAATATCATCATCCATTTCTTCAGGAATATTAATAGTATTCAAACAGTATTGAGGAATCCCATAATACTGATGAGAGCGTTTCCCATGGGTGTCAACGATCACTTTTCTATACCACTCGTAACTGGCACCACCCCCACTGAGCATTATCTTCAATTCAGGGGATTTTTTTATCATATCGCCGCCGTCCCTCTTTTTGGTTTCATACACAACAGTCGCTACATGGGTTTGCACTTCTTTTTCCTGGCTGTCACAGCATATACCCTCAAGTCTATTGTACTGCAAGGCATATTTTATATAATCTTTTTGCAGTTCCGCCCTGGTACCGGCGATTTTTTCTGCCGTAACATCGACGCCAAGATTTTCGACTTTTCCCTGGTAAAGACTTATCTGCCTGTCACCATCATCATTGCGGAACTTGAATGAAACACCATCAACAGTACCGCCACCTATATCAAAGCATATATAAATACCATCTCTTATTTTCCTTGAAGTCGCAAAAGACTGGATTGCAGCGGCAATTTCAGGATAGGCGGTAAAATCACTTACTTCTTCATTAAAACCTTTTGAGTGTGAATAATATATTTCCTTAACAATATTATAATCCGAGCTCACGTTGTCCTGTGCATAATTCCATGCGAGGGAAAATATTTTAGTAAACAGTCTCTCCACTTCAGTGCCGGTCATCTCAACAGGTATACATATATTCCCACTCCACTTCACTTCCTGATTTCGTATCCGTTTCGCCTCATTTTTTTCAATAAAGTGTTTTGTGTACTGAAGAACTTTCGCCAGATAGTAAAAGGCCATAACTTCATAATCGAGCTCATCGTTTTTTGATTCCATGCGGCCGCTGATACGCATCTTTATAAAATCCAGGGTTGCAGCTTCTGCTTTATTAAAAAAAAGGGGCCTCCGCCCTGGGTTCAGTTTTCTTGAATAAACTTAAAACCCTTTCCAAGAACTCGGGCTTTTCCCGTTCTCGAGGCTCTTCGATATCAACATGCATTCTACCACTATTTTTATCGAACCAAACATTAGAGGATATAAAGGGACTCACCCCGTTATCATTGGTGTTGTTGAAGAGTATGAATTTCGCTTTCTCTTTTGCCGGGTCATAATAGGCAATTTTGGTAAATGTCGTACCGAAATCAATACCAAGATTAAATCTGACAATCTCCATTTCAATCCTCCTCGACAATAACGATACCGCATGCTACATCTGCGAAGTTATCAGAATATTTTTTCTTTTCCTGTATTTCCCTCATCTTCGATTCCAGGAGGCCTCTCTCTTTTTCAATAAGTCCCCTAAACTTGGGTATTTCTTTGTCTCTTTGTTCCTCCTGCAGCTTTATAATCAGCTCCCTAAACCTCTCAGTTTTCCTTTCGAAGTAGTTACTGGCATTGACTTCCTGCTGTTCACAAAAGCTTTCATTCTCGCATTCAAATTCCTCGCGACGTTTCATATAATCTTCAAACAGTATATTTTGAATATTTTTTATCTGATTATCAATTTGCACAAGATAATCTTTGTAATCGGCAAGACGCTCAACTTCTTCCCCTATACTACCTGCAATGGTTATAAACTTTTCACTTAGATCCTTATCCATAATCGAGTCATGCTCGAGGGGTTTACAGCCGAATATCAATTTCTTGCTTTTCTTTATCCCCTGGAACTCCCATTTTTGAACCACAAAGCAGTAGATACCCGTTTTTATCAGATCCTTCATGTCGAGGTCATTAAGCATTGATCGATGTATTTTAACTGCCGAGACCGGGTAAGACTTTATTTCCTTATTTTCAAACTCATGCTTTATCCATTGAATAAGTGGATGCCGCACATTAACGTGTTCCATGGCTGCCCTGTTTTTAATAGGATACCTGAAATCAAAGACACATGCAACATCCTGCTTATTGTTCAGCAGATTTGTATGGTTGAACAATTTTTCCCTTTTAATAAAATCCTGGAGGTCGCTTTTCGCCTGCTTTGAAAGCGTAATAAATCTCACGAGCGGTTCATTGTCCCTATTCTGGATTATTGTACCCGGATAATTTCCCTTAAAGAAATCCTCCACAAAAAGAATAAGATCACTGCCGCTGAGCCATCTTCCAAGGGCTTTACTGTCCTGTATTGTCTGTATGATAAAATCATTAAAGGCGCAAAGATTTACTGCTTCCTCTTCGAGTTTATTCTGGATTTCTCTTTTATTCACGATCGATAAAGTATTCTGTTCAGTTCTTTCTTCCCTTTCCTGTTCTGTCAGTTTGGGATTTAACAGGTCTTCCCTGAGTTGATCAGTCAAATCACCGAGAATTTCTTCCAGGTCACCAATTGTTTCCTCGAATAGATTGATCCTGTTGTACAGCTTCATGATAACCCTGTCTTCGATCGTGTCATCTACGGCAAAATTGATTATCGAAATCCGTTCCGCCTTCTGACCAATCCTGTCCAGACGACCAATACGCTGTTCAACTTTCATGGGATTCCAGGGCAGGTCATAATTCACCAGGGTACTGGAAAACTGCAGGTCAATACCTTCACTGCCCACCTCGGAAGAAATAAGAATATTGGGCCCATTTTCATCCCTGAAAGCATCAATCACATCGTTCTTATCATCACGGCCACCCACAATAAGGCAGGTGCGTATACCGTCCTTTTCCAGGCGATCTTGCAAATAATAAAGAGTATCCTTGAAAAATGCGAAGAGCACAATTTTTGTTTTACGGTTTTCATCCAGTTTGTTTTTAACCAGTTTTATCAATTCATGATACTTACTGTCGGCAAGCCGCAGCTTTTTACGGTCAATCGTCTTTAAAAATGAACTGTCAAATTGACCTGTAAATGACTCATCTCCCTGGAGAATACCAAAATCTTCCCATAGTAACTCATCAAAGGGATCATTGTTCTGCCAGCTCTTTATGGCAGCGAACATACAGCTTGCCATCTGCCTCTGCCGCAGTATGAGGGAAAAACTGCCCACGGTGCCTTGAATGAGAGATTGCGTTCTTATGAATCTGCTTATCATCTCATACACATCCTTTTCATACTGGCTGTAGGAAACATTGATGGTCTGAGCTGAACGCTTTACCCTGTTCAGAAGAACATCCCTTTTCCTACTGCGGGTCATGTACTGGTTTATCAATGGCCTTGATTCGATGAGCCTTCTATATTCCACACGTTTTTCATGGTCAAGGTTTCTGTCCCGCTTCAAGGATTTCATCACCTGAAGCATCACCATGTCATTTTTAAAATATTCGTTCTCAAGCGCCTCAGCAAGATATTTTATTACACCATCTATATCTGCAGGTATTCTCCAGAGATGCCGTATGGCATTTACTACAGGCCTGTTGGATTGAAGCATTCTGGAAAATACATAGAGATTGTCAAACTGCTCGGGATTGACCAGCTTCAATATGTTATATAAATTCTCACTGTTAATCTGAACCGGTGTTGCCGTCAGCAGAATAAAACTTCTCGACGCATCGCGCAAGACACGGGCAAGACGGTTGTTCGATGTTTCGGGATTCCGTAGATAATGGGCCTCGTCAATTATAACAAGATCGAAAAGAGGGTTATCCATGTCGGTGTATTCATCAAGTAAACGAGCAAACCTCGCAGGATAACTTTTCTTTTTCTCATCGCTGTATTCCTTAGGCGGCCTTAGTCCTTCAATGCTGGCAATGTAGACAAAATTCCTGTTTATATTGTTGTGTATGTATTTATTGACCTTGTCTTGGATTTGCTCAGCCGACAGGATTTCCGCTTCAATGTCAAAAAGATTAATGAGGTCCCTTCGCCATTTTTCCCGCAACATTGCAGGGCACACAATGAGAAGACGCCTGGCCTGCTCACGAACCTGAAGCTCCTTCCAGATGTAAACAGCTTCAATAGTTTTTCCGAGACCTACTTCATCGGCAATGAGCAGACTGCCATGAGGAGATTCAATAAACTGAAGGACCGGTTTGAACTGGTGAGGCAAAAATTCCGTATTGCTCGATTCCATGGAATAAAATATGTTGGTCAGCTCACCCTTGATCTTCTCATAAATGAGGTTGCGTCTCAACTCAATCGGCGCAGCGTATTTTCCCTTTCTCAACAATTCGGATGTATCTTCTTCCGCTTCAATCAGTTCAAGTATATCGGCCGGAATGTATTCCATATCACCCGGCCCATATTTTACCTGTGTATATATAGTCGTTCCCTGCTTCCTGAATTTGCCGGTAGTTATGCCCTGCCTGCCAGGATTTTCCCTTTTTCGAACTAATAGATTTTCAACAGTAAAATCTGCCATAGTAGTTTATCTCCACAACTTACTCTTCTCCCAGTCTTCCGGAAATCCCATTGCCTTCAATGGCACCTCTGGATATTTCTGAAACAACTCATTAAGCCTGTTATGCCAGTTGCTGGTAGGCGCGACATGCCGAAGCATGAAGCGTAAAATTGTCAGTATTGAGAAGATCCTGTTATTCGGAATTGAAAATGGTTCATGCCATTCAGGATATTTACGCTGTTTCGGAATGACAGGCTTATAACCCAGTTCCCTGTTCCAGAGCCTGCCATGATGTGCGCAAATATTTCTGATCACGTTAAGTGCCCCCAGCCAGGACTGCAGTACACGGTCTTCAAGACCATATAAACGAGCAATTTTTCTTCTCAACTCATCATCAACACCATTAAATAGAGTGAGGGTCCTCCCAAAGCTCATGACTTCAGCGGCCATCCACAGGGGAAGTCGGAAATGCCTGTCGCCATATTTTCTGTTGAAGTGATCAATAAAAGTCTCTCTGCTTCTCTGACATTCCTCATTAATATCTTTAAGCCATGCTGCAAATCTTTCACTCGTCAGACGGGGTAAATTCGTATTATCGATATATTCGAAAGGTCCATATTGATGAGCGAAGTGATATACAAGCTGAGTCCGGACCGCTACTTCAACGCGCTCAATGGCATCCATAACAATGAGCCGCAATTGGCGATCGAAGGTATAATGCTTCCATATTTTTTCGAGAGTTGTGCCTGGATAATAATTATCACTATCAGGAATACGAAAGGGATACAGGTAGGCACTTAATCGGTAATAATTTACATTTTGAAGACGAATAATCAGTTCATTTTTTTCTGCGATGAGGCCACGATTGATGAGTTTATCTGCCTGCTGTTCAAAGGTGAGAGGGGGCTTTGTATATTCCATCATTGCCCCCTAAAATAAAAAACCCACCGAATTTCGCATGCAAAGCAGAGGCGCGGCAGGTTTGCTGTAATTAATATCGTTAGTCTGTTGACGTTTGTCAATAGAAAAAATCAACCGGGTCATAAAAAAGTTGTTATTTGTTATATTCATGGCACGTTCACCCAAACAGCCGGTCCCAGGCCTCCAGCACCAGACGCTGCGTGCGGTACTCGCCGTACTTCCTGATCTCATTGTTTTTCAGAACACGGAATGTCTCGCCGGGAAAGTCTTCGCCATACACATCAGCCGGATCGAGGATGTAACGCAGCTCATCCCTGGTGAGGCCGTAGAGCATCGCGTAATAGGCGTCCAGTTCAGCACGCAACAGGGCACGCCGATCTTCGTCCCAGGGATAGGGTCCGAAGGGGAAGACCTCACCCCCCGGCCCCCTCTCCGCAGCGGCGAGGGGGGGATTCTTTAAAACACCTATAGTTTCTGCATCGGAGCCCTCTCCGTCGGGGAGAGGGCGCGGCGGAGCCGGGGTGAGGTCTCTTCGCCTCATAATTTCTTTCCGCAGGTCTTCACCGGCGTCTTTCCACAGATCGTCGGCAAAAGGTTTTAAGTCATAAGCGGTGTACACCAGCTCCAGAATACGAGTAGTTATGAATTGTATGTTGTTGTCATTATATTGTGCAGGGAGTAAAATCGGAAGTTGTTTAATTATGAAATAAGTAAGATGTGTCCCACCAACATTTAATCTTGTAAAGTAATCTAAAATTAAAGAATTTGTATTTGCGATAATGCAATTATTCAGTAATGAATTTAACTTTGTAATTATAATGGGAGCTGTATGCCCAATTCCTGATTTCGGAACCACACTCAAAATAAATGTCCTTTCATTTGTAGCATTCGTAATATCCCTGAAACACATGAACCATTGCCGGTTCCACTTGTCTTCCATTCGAGTATTGATATCTTGTTCTTCCACCCAGTACCTCGGGCGTACTACAAACTCCGGATCAGCCTTCTCTTCCGGGGTCACATCCCTGGTTTCCACACCATCGGCTCCATCCTCATAGGTGGCCCAGCGATGGTCGTACTGATGAAACATCTTTGCTTCATACAACGGCACCAGCCCCGACCCGGATTCATTTTTAAACAGATGACTGTCACTCGTCATGTTGAACAAGCCCTGTTTGAATGTGACATCCCATGGATTGTCCCCGGTCTTTTCGTTCACCAGGACGGGCACATTACGGTAAATCTTTTTAGTCAGTTCCGCGTCGGTGCGGGTGCGGAACACGGGACAGGTAAGCGTATTGGGATTAAGCAGGGCAATCTCTTCAGGAGTCAGGGTAAAACGCCGTTCCGGATCATGCATCTGGCCCGTATCGGTAAGAAAGAAAGAGAAACGCGCCTTATCGATGGGGCTGCCGCTGAGAGTAAAGAGAGAGAATTTATAACTTCTATGAACCGATGGGAAAATTGCCCGCCTGTTTTCAAAATCCACCAGGGACACCAGGGCCTTCCTGTTCACAATATCACCGAAAAAGTCCTTACAGGTGTCATCGGTGGCAATACCCGTGGGCACAATAACGCTCAAGCGCCCCTGTTTTGACATAAGGCTTCGCATGGTTTCGGCAAAGACTGCATAGGTATTCAATTTGCCTGTGTTAGTTAATTTATACCTATCTGAAAATCGGATAAATCGATTTTGCGCCTCTGAGTTATATTTCGCTGTTTCAAATTCTTTGAACAACACAGGGTTATCTTTCACCAGTTTAGCAATAGCCTGCTTTCGCTTCGCTCCGTCAAGGGATGCGATTTCAGTGCTTTTAGTCGCAAAAAATTCCTTTTCTGACAATTGCATAGTTTCCCAAGGCGGATTCCCCAACACACAGTCAAAACCCTCAACGGCAAATACATCGGGAAATTCAACAGGCCAGTGAAAAAACTTCATATCCAGGGCCATGGCCCGGGCAGCGGCCAGTACCGCTGGATGCAAATCCCCGTGATTCAGGTAACGGAAAAACTCATCGTTGGAGATGAGGTTTTTATTCGTTTTATTTTTTTCAGTCATGGGCATAAAGAAAGCAGATGTCCAGAGAGAGCAGAGGGTATGTTCGCGTGACCAGATGCCGTCGGAGCCGGTAATTTTTTTATATAGGTCCTCTTTTTTACGCACGCTCTCGATTGTATCATCACCAAGGGTCTCAAGCGCTCCGTATTCGCGGGAAAGTGCTGTAATATCGTGGCTATCCCCGCCGAAAAGGGTCTGCACTTCAGGGTAAAACTTCTTGTTGTATTTTTTAAGTTCTGAAGCCAGCTTTTTATCATCGCCCGTGACAGGCTTGAAGGCATCATCGGGAATCCCCTTCTCGCATATCTCTCGAATATCCAAAACTCCCACCAGGGAATCGCCGCACTTGATGTGGTGATCAAGAAAGCTCAGCGGCCTTCCCGGCGCATGTCCCTCGATCCACAGAGCCACACGGCACAGCTCTACAGCTGCCGGGTTTTTATCGACACCGTAAATACAGTGAGAAATGACCTCACGCTGCGCCTCTTTTATGTCCAGGGCCGAGGGCTCGTCTCCACGGCTCCGCACCGCTGCCAGTGCCCGGCCCAGGTGACGTGCCGCACCCAAAAGGAAATGCCCGCTGCCGCAGGCGGGGTCGCAGACCTTCATGTTCAGCAGGGCCGCTTCGGCCTTTTTCCGCTGCGCGTCGTCCAGTTCCGTAATGTTCTTCTTTCCTGTCGCTTCCCTGAGGCGTTCTTCAATGACCGGGACCAGAGAGGACTTGATGCACTCGGCAACCAGGTCTTCGGGCGTGTAGTAAGAGCCCGTGGTCTTGCGCTCCATGCCCGAGACAAGAAGAAAACGCCATGATTCTCCTGTCCGCTCTATCATGGGATGGTAATCGAGAAGTCCCTCGTACACTGACCCGAACTCCTCAACACTAAGGGAGGCATAGTTGACCCGTATATACTGGCCAGAAGATGAATCCCAAAACAGGGTGAGGTTCCTGAAACACTGGAGCAACGTTCCGTTGTCAAGTTCGCAGTGATTCAGTTGCCCCAGTGCGTTCCAGTGAAAAAGGGCCCCGCCCAGAGGAGCAATATTAAGTTCTTTCCCCTGCCCGTCTTCTTCGAAGAGCCGAAAGGCGCTTTTCAGTGAGCGCCACAGGTCGGTATTCCGGCTTTCTCCCTGGTAGCGTCCTTCGCACAGTGCCCGAAGACGGGTTACGCTATAGTGGTTATAATAGATATCCCGTTTTCTTCTGTCCGCTCCTTCCGGGAATAGGAGATTGCGCTCTTCCGTGACCATTAAAAAAAGAAGGCGATATATGAGCCGTAAAAGATTCTGGTAAAACTGGTAATCGGTAATTCGTTTTTCAGAAATATCCTTTCGCAGTTCTTCATTCAAAGGATTATTGATAAACCCCGTGGCAAGCTGAATAATGGATGTCTCCACCGCCGAACTCAGGCCCTCGCGTATACGCGCTCCCGATTCAATGGCGTCCTGGTGATATTTTTCAAAGAGGCATTCTGCCCCGGTGTCCTGTTTCACAGGCATTCTGCTGATGTGAATAAGCCGAAACATGAGGGCGAAATCGGCATAGTGCTCTTCCTCGAACATGCGCTCCAGGTCAAACTCCAGGTAGGAGAGCTTCACCAGGCGGCTCGAATCGCGCAGCAGGCGAAGCTGCAGGCCGTTGGTCACCAGGGCGTAGAGGTGCTCATGGACGTTCAGGTATTCC